>ERZ1034952.1288-NODE-1288-length-20806-cov-9.618862_pt1 | contig 20806 bp, 18 predicted proteins | sample MGYA00520625_ERZ1034952 | MGnify/ENA primary metagenome ERZ1034952 (study PRJEB33766, sample SAMN09781773) | gut metagenome | biome: gut microbiome | host: Homo sapiens | place: Madagascar | study: EMG produced TPA metagenomics assembly of the PRJNA485056 data... | reverse complement strand
CGATGCGGCCGCGGCCGTAGGTGTCGGGCAGGCCGGTGATGATGTGGGTGTGGCGGGCGGCCTTCATCTCGGGTGTGTAGGCGTCGAACACGGCCTGGTTGTGGGTGCGGGTGTAGTCGGTAAAGATCTTGTGCAGCTCCTCGCTGGGCTGGTAGCCGTAGGTGGTGCAGGCCTGCTCGGCCATCTTGATGCCGCCGTAGGGCATGAAAGCACGCTTGAGGGGCTTGTCGGTCTGCAGGCCCACGATCTGCTCCAGATCCTTCAGGTTTTCGTCAATGTAGCCGGGGCCGTAAGCGGTCAGGCCGCTGACGACCTCCGTCTCCATGTCCAGCACGCCGCCCTTGGCGCGCTCGGCCTTCTGCAGCTTCTGCAGGGCACCCCACAGCTTGTCGGTCGCCTCGGTGGGGCCAGCCAGAAAGCTTTCGTCGCCGTCGTACGGGGTGTAGTTCTTCTGGATGAAGTCGCGGACATTGACTTCCTCTTTCCAGATGCGGCCCTCAAAGCCTTCCCACTGTTCAAAATTGATCATTGGAACCTCCTTGCTCCATTCCATGCGTTGGTTAGCATAGCCTAACTATTGAGCCTTTGAAAAGCCGCTCCTTGTTGGCGGCTTTCTGGGGGCGGACTGATCGGAGCAGCTCTGAACAAAAATTTGTCAAAGCGCCTCCTTGGACACACTGCACCCTTGAGAACCGCCCTGCTGCCAAAAAGCAGCGGCGAGATGTGGAGTTGCAGTGCTGCATAACCTATGATAACAGAGATGCGTTTTAAAAGCAAGAGGAAAGCAATGGATTTTGCACAGCCTTAGCCGGCTGTGTCTGTACAGGGTGCACGAATCGGGCAGAAAAAACTTTACTGCAAAAAAGTTCCGGAAAATTTTCAAAAGAAGGGTTGACAAGACTAACTGCGTATGGTATTCTGTTCTCGCAACGAGGTTAGATAAACCTAACCGCTTGAAACGCGTTGCACCAGAACGGCAGAGGTACCTGCAATGCTTCTGCGCAAAACTCAAGTCTGCTATAGCGGTTAAGCTATATCGGACGTCAGGTTTGTCGTGGCGAGGCCACTCCATCTTGCTTGCGCAAGACCACCTTGTGGCTTAAAAGCCTCACTGGGGCTTTCATTGCTGCGCAAACGCCAATTCCTCCATTCCATTCTCTTTTTCAAAAGGAAGCTGCAGCATGGTTTGCTCTGCGGCCTCCGGCGCGGCATTCGGTGTGATTGGTACCGCATCGCGTGCAAAGAAAACAAAAACGGGACGTGCAGCTTGACCACCTGCACGCCCCGATTTTTGTTTTATATAGAAAAGGAACGATTTATTCCACGATCTCCGCAAGCGCCTGATACAGCTCTGCGGCCCCGCCGCCGGGGTATTTGACCGAGACAAAGGCATTGTTCACGATGCACACCCCATCGGAATAAACCGTGAACAGCAGCTGATGCTGCTCGGCGTCATCGTAATAGCTCACGGTGATGGAATCCACCGGAAATTCGTGGGAGTAGGAGGAATAGTTCTGGCTGAGCCGTCTGACACAGCGCACGCCGGAAAGCACTTCCGAAATGTTCTGATAAATCTCATCCGAACTGGAATAAACCTCGAACTCCATTTCGTTGGAGCTGGCAAAATTCTGCTGGTGCTCCGCCCGGACACTGGCCTGTGTGCTGGCGCTGATCTTTGATGCAAGGTCGATCTTACCGGACGGCAGGATCAGCACCAATACCAGCAGGATCAGCAGAACAATGCCTGCACGGGACAGGATGCTCTTGTTCTTCATAAAGAGTCACGCCTCCTTTGGCGGTGTCCGGGTCAGACGCCGCTGGGCGAGGAAGAAGCCCACGGCGCTGGCGGCAAACACGAAATAATAGCTGGCGATGCGGTAGAGCATGAGCACGCTCATCACCTCACCGGAAGGCAAAAAGCTGCTGTACAGCAGCAGAAAGGCGGTCTCGATGGAGCCCATGCCTGCCACGTTGGGCAGGGCGTTGGAGACGAACAGCATCAGGCTGGTGAGCAGCTGCACCCGCGCAAAACTCAGCGGGGACAGCTGCATGAACCGGATGCACAGCCACGGCAGGCAGAACAGCAAAAACAGCTTGAGCGCCTGCAGGGCAAAGATCTGCACACAGCGGGCCTTGTCGGCCAGCAGCAGGCGGCTCTCGGTGCTCAGTACATCCAGCTGCTCCAGCCAGTCGGCCCGGCGCTGCTGCCATTTTTCGGTCTTGGGCAAAAAGCCCAGTGCCCAGCGGGCCAGATTCTGCACCAGCGGCAACACGCACACCAGCACCAGCGCCACGATCACCAGCGCTACCACAGCATATGCCATGGGCAGATATTTCAGCACGCCGGTGGTGTTGGCGGCCAGCCATTTGTGCTGGAGCAGCAGCATCACGGTGGCGTACAGCAGCACCGTGGTCTTGTGGAATACATATTGCAGGGTCATCAGGCCCACGCCGGGGCCAATGTCCAGCCCTGCCTGATGCAGATACCAGGTCTGCACCGGCACGGCACCCGCGCCCAGGGTGACCACGTTGCCAAAGGTGCCGCACCAGGCGTCGTCGATGCCCTGCCGCAGGGTGAAGCCGGGCAGCCGCCCCCGCACGATGACGTAGGAGACGCAGCCCTCCAGCAGCGGGTAGCTGATGCCCAGCGCCAGCACCACCAGAACCTGCCACAGGTTCAGCTGGGCAAGGGCGGCGGTGATCTCAGCCCAGTGATCCCGGAAGATGAGCACGATCACGCAGGTGAGCGCCAGCAGGATCAGCAGAGATAATACGGCCTTTTTGCGGGAAGGCTGAGAGGCGGCAGATTGGTTCATGGGGGCAGAACTCCTTTCAGACAGGATGAAACTTTTTAAAAGTATAGCACAGCCGCCGGCCGTCTTTGTGAACGGAAGCCGAATTTTCTTGTGCAATCCGGCCCGGATGATAAAAAAGATGTCCGGAACGGAAAGAAACTGACAAATATTGCAGCTTGTTTTGATGCACTGCGTGCAAAAACGCCCCGGAAGATCACACGGATTTTCCGGGGCGTTGAATTTAACAAGAATAAAACAAAAGGCTTAGCGGGACTCGGTCAGCTCCCGGATCAGACGGACCAGGGTGGAGACATAGGCTTCGTTGGTGTAGTAGCGCTCGTAGAGCTTGCGGCAGTCGGCCTTCATAGCGGCCAGCTGGTCGGGGTGCTCAATGGCATGGGCCAGCACTTTGGAAAGCTGGACGGGGTCGTCGTTGCGGTACACAAAGCCGTCCACCCCTTCCGTGATGAGCCCGGCGGTGCCGGTGTGCTCCGACACGATGGAAGGCTTGCCGAAGATCAGGCCCTCGGTCACAAAGGTGGGCATAGGGTCATCGCGGGAAGCGCACACAATGCAGGTGCACTGCTCCATCAGCGACTTGATCTCCGGGCGTTCCAGCCGCTTGCGGTAGAACACATTATGAGGGAACTGCTCGGTCAGGGCGTGCACATGGGCGGAGACGTCCCGGTCGGAAGCCTTGCCCACAAAGAGGAAGGAGGCCTTTTCCCGCACCTCCGGCGGCAGCAGGCGGATGGCTTCGCAGTAGATGTCCTGCCCCTTGCGCATCTCCATGGAGCCCACCGTGACAAACAGGGGCCGCCCGCCGGCATAGCTCAGGTCGTAGCGAGGGAAGCTCTCGCGGGCGTAGTCGGGCAGGCCGTAGATCAGCTGCTCCACCTTGAATTTGGGCCGCACCGAGTGTATGGCGGCGGTGGCGTGGGAGCCCACAGCGGCAATGTGCACGTTGTCGGCCAGCTCCTTGGGGATCTTGTGGGTGATGAAGGGATAGCCTGCAAAGGCGTCGTGCAGCCACCACAGCACCGGCACAAAGCCGCCGTTCAGGGTGCACACGGCAGGGGCTTCCACCACTGTGTTGGCCAGCACAAAGTCTGCGCTGGAAGCCAGCTCCCACAGGGTGGAAGAGGTCACGCAGTCGCGGCGGGTCACCACGGCGGCACCGGCGTCCAGAAAGAGCGGCAGGGAGCCCTCGTCCGAGGGGCCAAGCACCACCACTTCATAGCCAAGACTGCGCAGCACCGGGATGGCGCTCACCAGCACGATGGGCGCACCGGTCATGGTGAGTTCATGGCTCAGCACCACGGCGCGTTTGCCGGTGGCCGAGAATACGTCATCGGCGCACAGCTCCCGGCGGAAGTGCAGCAGTGCCTGCGGGACGCAGCGGCAGTTCTGCGCCAGCTGGTTTGCCAGCCGCAGCAGTTCCAGCACATCGTCTTTGCCGCGGGCCGCCGCGCGGCAGCGGTCCAGCAGGGCGCGGGAGAGCAGGGCACAGCGCTGGCCGGGCAGGTGCTGGTCGGTCTGGTACAGGGCACTGCCGCCGTCGTAGCCGAACACGGCATCGCACACCACAAGGTCAGCCCCCTGCTGCAAGGCGGCTGCAAAATAGGTGAGGGCGGTGGAGGTGCACTCCACATCCTCGCTCACCAGCAGCACACCGTTCACGGAGGGGGTCAGCTCACCTTCCAGCCGGTCCACCAGCCGGAACTTGCGGTGCAGCTGCTCGGCCAGAGAAAGGGTCAGGGCATTGCGGCGGCCCGGGGCGTACACCAGCAGATAGGTGCTCTGGGTGTCGGTATAGGTCTGTTCCCGCAGCTGGCGGCGCTGCAGGGGGCTGTAACTGCTGTACATGTACGAACCCCCTTCAATGCCGGTGGAACAGGCCCAGCAGCTTGCGCAGCGGAGCCGTGAGCTTCCAGCTGCTGCTGCCCAGCACGTTTTCCAGCGAGGCCTCGTAGGCGGCCCGGCTGTTCTGCAGGTCGGTCAGATGCTGCTGCTGTTCTGCCAGCTGCTTGCGCAGCTGCTGGATCTCAGCGTTTGCCTCCAGCAGCTGTTCGGTGCCCTGACGGGACACGGCCTCGGTCTCTTCCTTGAGCACGGTCAGCGCCCGCAGCAGGGCCTTGCCGGGCTGCTCATGCAGGTAGCGGCCCAGGGGATAGTAGCGATATTTCACCGCAAACCGCAGCCCGGCGGGGAAGCCTACGGCACTTTCCACTGTCAGGTTGGGGTCGATGTTCATAAACAGCATGGTGCCCTCCTGCAGGGCGTTGCCGTTGATGATGTGGTAGCTGAGTCGCTCGTCTGAGAGGGAAAAATCGGTGATACAGCAGGCAAATTCACCGGGATCCAGCCGCAGAGCCCTGGCCTCCACGGGCAACTCGAACACAGCCGACACTTCGTGGGTCAGCTCGTCGTAGGAGTCAGGGGCAACGGTCAGGCACTCATGGGGCGAAAAACCGGAGCCGGAGTCGTAGAACAGCTGGGGCAGAAGCAGAGCGCCCTGTTCGGTGTCGGCACCCTGCGAGGCCAGCACGGCCTCATATTTCAGCACCTGCTGCTCCAGCTCCAGGCACCGCTGTGCCAGCCGGGAAACGCCTTCGTCCGACAGCCGGAGCTGCTGTTCCAGTTCGGCCACGCGGCTGCCTGCCGCGTCCAGGGTCTGGGGGGCATCGTTGTTCATAACCGGATTCTCCTCTTGTTTTATAGGATACGGCTGCACCGCAGCAGCCGGGGAAATCAATGCTGCGAAAGCGCGGGGGTGCGCCGCTGGGCCTGCCGCCGTGCGGCCGAGGCTTTGACGATCCAGCTGCGCCGCAGGTTCAGCAGGGCGCACACCAGCCCGATGGAGGCAAACGCGATCACGTTTTGCAGCAGCATACCCCGCAGCGGGTGGTCTGTAAAGTGAGCCGCGAACAGATACCACGGAATGGCGATAAGCTCCACCGTGTGGATGCAGAAGATGTTCAGCGAATTGCGGCCGATGGCCTGCAGGCCCTGTGCGATGGGGCCGGTGAAGCAGTTGAGCCGCATGAACAGGCGGATGAACAAAAAGCCGGTGGCGGCATCCAGCAGGATGCTCAGCGGGCCGAGGGTCCACTCGCCCATGGAAATGCAGTCAGTGCTCTGGGCAAGCAGAGCTCCCACAGCGGTCAGAGCTGTGCCGCCCAGCAGGATGTACAGGGTGCGGCGGGGCAGGGGCTTGTCCAGCCAGCGGTTCTTCTTGGCCAGATAGCCGATGTAAAGGTAGGGCACGATCACGGCCCCCTGCGAAAGGCTGAAGGGCAGCTCCCACACCAGTGTGGTGCCCCAGCCCAGCAGCATGATGCCGAGCACAGCCCAGTGTGTGTATTTCTCCGGGAAGATATTCAGGATGGCGTCCAGCAGCACCCAGCCGATCAGCAGCGAGAGCAGATACCACATGGGGCCGGTGGAAAAGAACTGCTGCCCGGCATAAGTAGTGGTGTGGGGCAGCCCCAGCAGAAAGCCGCCGGCCACCTTGAGGGTCTCGGTGACGCTGCTGGGGAAGTAATGGAACGCCATGTAGTGGCACAGCAGATGCAAGAGCGAAGTGCACACCGCCGTGATGCAGTAGGGCTTGAGCAGCGCTCTGAGCTGCTGCTGGATGCACTTGCCGATGGAGCGCTTGCGGAAACCGTAGCCGCTGGCAATGAAAAAGGCCGCCATCAGGGCCTCACGATAGATGAACGGGAAAAACGCCGTGAGCGACAGCCCGCCGGAGATCTGCATGGGGTAGAGTTCGGCGGTGTGGGCCAGCACGATGGTGATCATGCCCACGCCCTTGAGCATGTCGAACATGCCGATGGAGTTGACGGTGCTGGGTCTGGTGCCTTCCATGAAAAGGGTCCTTCCTTGCGCCGTCCGGAAACATGTGACCAACAGGCGCATACAGTAAAAAATGATCCATTTATAAGGATATAAGGCTAGTATAATGCTTTTTGTGCACACTGTCAATTTTGAATTGCCCACTGCCGGGTGGCAATTGTTGTCTTTACCGATAAAAAAGCCCGGCAGAAGGGCCAAATTTCTGGGCAGACGGCACAGGCTTCCGGATGGAAAAAACAAGATGTGCAAGTTTTAATTGCCAAAAATGGAAATTAAATGTTGCAAAAGCCTTGCATTGCCAGCGGCGGTATTGTATACTGAACACAAATGAAAAAGCGGTCTGGCCCGGGTGGGCCCGGCTGCAGGAATGTAAAAAACAATGACGTGGAGGCTAACATGGTTCATTCGTTGTATCAGTCCCTGAACAATCTGGAAACGATCTACGCAGACCGGATCGGCATCCGTTATTATGATGAGGCCAAGGGTGGTGTGGTGGAGGTGCCCTTCCGGCAGTACGCTGCAGACCTGCGCCGATTCGTGGCATTTTTGCGCAGCCGCACCCCGAACCCCCTTGGACAGCGTGTGGCCATCCTGGCCCGCAACAGCTACCACTATGTGATGTGTATGTACGGCGCAGTGCTGGCCGGAGCTGTGGCAGTGCCCCTGAACACCGGCAAGAACTGGGACGAGATCCGCTACGAGCTGGATCTGGTGGAGCCGGTGTGCGTGCTCCATGACGGCGAATACCTGAGCCGGGAGCCGGCCCTGGGCCAGGAGTACGGGGATCGTCTGGTGCCCATGGATGCCTTTACCGCCTTTGAGCCTGCGATGGAGATCACCGAGGTGCCGGACCTCAATGCAATGGCCTTTATCATGTTCACCTCCGGCACCACTGGCCGCAGCAAGGGCGTTATGCTGTCCCAGAAGAACCTGTTCACCGCCATGCCTGCCTTCCTGACCCCCTTTGAGGATGTGCGGAGCCAGACCGGCTGGAACACCGACGCGTTCAGCTCTCTGTCCTGCCTGCCCATGTTCCACATTTCGGCCATGACCAGCCTGGTATCCTGGAGCGTCACCGGCCACTGCGTGAACCTGTGCAACGACCTGAAATATTTCTACCGGGACCTGGGGGCCATGCGGAGTGACGTGATGGCTGTGGTGCCGGTGCTGCTGAAGAGCATTTATCATGATGTGATGAAGGGCAAACGGGAGCGTCTGAACGGCCTGCGTGTGCTGACCTGCGGCGCAGCCATGTTCGACCCTGCCGTGCTCCAGGATCTGATGGAACGGGGCTTCTTCATCGCCCAGATGTACGGCCTTACCGAGACCTGCGGTGACGGTGCCTGGAACTCCTCCCAGGAGGAAAAGTACCTGACCAGCGTGGGCCATGTGGACGACAGCTGCCAGTACAAGCTGGAGGACGGGGAACTGTGCATGCGTGGTGACCCGGTGATGCTGGGCTACTACAAGGACCCGGAGGCCACCGCCGAGGTGCTGGACGCCGAGGGCTGGTTCCACACCGGCGACATTGCCCGGGTGGAGTCTGACGGCTATATGTACCTGACCGGCCGCAAAAAGAACGTGATCATCCTGGGCAGCGGCGAGAACGTGAGCCCCGAGGAGCTGGAAAAGCTGCTGGCTCCCTGCGCTGCCATCCGGGAGTGCATGGTCTGCGAGCGGAACCAGCGCATCTGCGCCGTGGTCTGCTGCGACCCGGACCAGCAGGACGCTGTGCGGGACTTTGTTACCAAGGTGAACCGCACCCTGCCCCTGTACAAGCACATGGTGGTGGAGTTCTCGGCCCAGCCCCTGCCCCGCAATGCGGCTGGCAAGCTGCTGCGGTCTTAAATCTTAGCGGAAAAAGCCGGTCTCATGGTGGGAAAAGTTCCCACAAGGTGTTATGGCCGTGAGACTGGCTTTTTTGAAGAATAGAGAGGGAAACGACAATGGAACTGCATGAACCGAAAAATTTGTATGAGCTGCTGACGCTGAACATGGAGCAGCGCTTTGCGGACCGGGTGTCCTTCCGCTGGTACGACGGGGCCCAGGACGCTGTGGTGGAAAAGAAGTACCGGGACAGCGCCCGGGATATCCGCCGTGCAGTAAACTACTTTACCCAGCAGGTACCGGACATCCGGGGCAAGCGCATCTGCCTGTGGGCCGACAACAGCTACCAGTACGCCATCAACTGCTACGGCGTGATGCTGGCAGGCGGCGTGGTGGTGCCTCTGAACCAGCGCAAGAGCTGGGAGGAACTGCACTACGAGCTGGAACTGGTGGAGCCTACCCTGATCCTTACCGACGGGGAGGACCATGGCTGCAATGAGGAGATGCAGGCAGCCTACGGCAGCCTGCTGCGGCCCATGAACGGCTTTGAGAGCTGCCAGCCCCTGGAGCAGCTGGACAACCGCATCCAGCCCGAGGAGCTGATGGTGCTGATGTTCACCTCCGGCACCACGGGCCGCAGCAAGGGCGTCATGCTCTGCGAGCGGAACTTCTTTGCGGTGATGCCCCACCATGTACGGGTGGGGCGGCGGTTCTGCCAGCTGAAAAATGATCCGGACCTGCTGATCAGCCACATGACCCTGCTGCCCATGTTCCACCTGGGTGCCTTTGGCTGCCTGTTCACCTGGGCCTGGATGGGCTGGGCCCAGAACCTGGGCAGCCTGCGGTCCTTCTATAAGGACCTGAAGCGGATGCCCAGCCAGGATATGGCTGCAGTGCCGGTGCTGGTGGAGTCCATCCACCACGACCTGATGACCGGCAAGCAGGACAAGCTGGGGGATCTGTGGGCTCTGAACTGTATGTCTGCGATGTTTGACCCCCAGACCCTGATGGACCTCCACGACCACGGCATGGTGATCTCCCAGCTCTACGGCAGCACCGAGACCACCGGCGGCGGCCTCATCAACTTTGCGGAGGATGCCAAGCACATCGGCTCCATCGGCAAGGACGACGGTCACTGCGAGATCAAGCTGGACAACGGTGAGCTGTGTATGCGGGGCGGCGATGTGATGCTGGGCTACTATAAGGACCCGGAAGGCACCGCTGAGGTGGTGGACGCCGAGGGCTGGTTCCACACCGGAGACCTGGCCCGGGTAGATGAGGATGGCTACTACTTCCTCACCGGCCGCAAAAAGAACGTGATCATCCTGGACAGCGGCGAGAACGTGAGCCCCGAGGAGCTGGAGGGCCTGCTGGCAAAGTGCCCGGCCGTAAAGGAGTGCCTGGTGAAGGAAAAGGGCAAAAAGATCTGCGCTGTGGTCTGCTGCGAGGAAGCTGACCAGCAGACGGTGCGGGACTTTATCACTGAAACCAACCGCACTCTGCCCCTGTACAAGCGCATGAGCGCAGTGGAATTCTCCGCCCAGCCCTTGCCCCGCAACGCCATGGGCAAGCTGATGCGCTGAGGCCTGCAGCCCTGATTTTGCGGTTTGTGCCGCATACTCTGCAAAAAAACTGGGCAAACCCATAGGGGTTGTGCTATACTGAGGGCAGAGCCGTGCTGATCCTGATCGGCACACCCAAAATCCGTCACGGAAAGGAAGAACATTTCTATGGAACGAGCAGAAATCATGTCCCAGATCCTGGCCATCCTGGAGGATGTGGCAGAGATCTCGCCGGAGGATGTCAACGAGAACAGCGTCCTGATGGACGACCTGGATCTTTCGTCGATGGAGATCCTGACCATCGTGGCCGACCTGGAAGAGACCTTTGGCCTGCGCATCCCGGAAAAGGAACTGCGCAACTTTGTCACCATCAGTGACCTGGCCGATTATCTGGCAGCCAATGCCGGGTGAGCCGATGGAAGCAGCACAGCGTTCGGCGGAGTATGTCTTTCAGGGCATCATGTACTATTTCCGCCGGGAAAAAGTGTGCCCCCGGTATCAGTTCACCCTGAAGGACCCGGTGGATCCGGCCATGCTGCAACAAGCGCTGGATGCCGCACTGGAAGCTGTACCCTATTACCGGGTGCGGCTGGTGTGGGAGAAGCGCAAAGCCTTTCTGGAACCGAATCCGGAACCCTGCCTTGTCTACCCGGACAGCGTGATGCGGGAGATGCCGGAGCAGACGAACGGCTACTTCTTTGCCGTGCACTGCGCACAGAATACCGTGTACTTTGACTGGTTCCACTTCATCGCGGACGGCCACGGGGTATCGCCCTTCCTCACCCGCATCCTGGAGCTGTACTGTAACCTGCGCTACGGTACCGCCTTTGCAAACCCGCCCATCCCCTGCAGCCCGGCCTACGACATCGCAAAGCTGGTGGAGCAGTACCCGCTGCAGGTCATGGACGAGACTACGATGCAGCGGGAGGTGGTGGACACCTGCGAGGAGCCCATGCACCGCATCCGAATCCGGTTCACCAAAAAGGATCTGGTGGCCAAAGGCGTGCAGAACGGCGTCAAGCCCTTCTGCGCCCTCATGGGCCTGCTGTGCATCGCGCTGGGAGAGTATCTGGGCAAGGACACCATCCAGTATTCTTACTCTGCCGACACGCGGGACGCCATGGGTGCCCCCAACGCACGGTACAACTGCGTGTGTTCCTTCCAGGACGGAGTGACCCTGCACGAGGGCGTCCGGCTGGAAGAGTTCGTGCAGCAGATGGACAGCGCCGTGAAGGACAGCCTGACGGCGGAGCGCAAGCGCCGCAAGATGGCTGACCAGATGGGCTGGGTCTATCTGGTGGATCAGCAGAAGGCCCCCCTGCGCATCAAGCAGCGGGTGTTCCAGATGGGCGAGTACATCAGCGGCATCCCGGCGGATTTCTGGTTCAGCTATCTGGGCAACCCCCTCATGCCGGCAACGCCGGAGCTGGCGCAGTACATCACTGACTTTGGCGTGTGGGTGCCGCCGGAGGGCGGCTCCCTGTGTGTGGAAGCCTCTACCCTGAACGGCATCATCACCCTGTGCATCGAGAACAAGGTGCCGAAGGCCGGCCTGCCCGGCATCCTGCGCCGTGTGCTGGAAGCCGAGGGCATCCCGGTGCTGGAAGCCAAAGCACTGGACGAAGTATAAACAAAAGGAAAAAGCAGCCTTTCCGGAGAAGATCCGGGAAGGCTGCTTTTTTGCATCTTATTCGGTCCGGGCCGGGCGGGTGGTCACCTCGCCGCAGCGTAATGCCTGTGGGCGGCCGTTCTCCCGCTGGACCACCAGCCGCCCTTCCTCGTCGATGGCAAGGGCCTTTGCGGCGTAGGTCTCGGTGCCGGTGCACACGGTGACCCAGTGCCCGGGTACAAAGCAGCGGGCGCGGTACTCGTCCAGACAGTCAAAGGCGGGGCAGAGGGCCAGCAGCTGCCGGGCGATGGCCCCGGCCAGCGCGGCCCGGCTCACGGGGGCGGGGCCGCCCGGGTACAGGCTGCCGGCCTTTTCGGCCAGCTCCGGGGGCCAGTCGGCGGCGGTGGCGGTCAGGTTCAGGCCGATGCCCACCACCAGCCACTCCAGCCGCCCGCTCTCCAGGTCGGTGCCGGCTTCGGTGAGGATGCCGCACACCTTTTTGCCCTGATAATACAGGTCGTTGACCCACTTGATGCCCAGTTCCAGCCCGCACAGCTCCTGTACCGTCCGGCACACCGCCACGGCGGCCCCGATGGTGGCCGTCTGGGCGCTGGCCGCCGGGACCGCCGGGCGCAGCAGTACCGAGAGGTACACGCCCTTCCCGGACGGGCTTTCAAATATACGGCCCAACCGTCCCCGGCCTGCGCTCTGGTGGGCTGTGAGCACCAGCGTGCCGTGGGGCGCACCGTCCAGCGCCAGCAGCTTGGCCGTCCGGTTGGAGCTTTCCAGCGTGTCGTACACCTGCACCGGGGCGGGGTAGGGGCCCACGGCCTCGGCACAGAAGGGGTCGCCGCCCAGCAGCCGATACCCCCGGCGGGAGACGGCTTTCAGTGCGTAACCCTGTGCGGTGAGGGCAGCGGCCGCCTTGTGGACGGCGGCGCGGCTCACGCCCAGCTGTCCGGCCAGCTGCTGGCCGGAGATATAGGCACCCCCGGCGGCACTCAGTGCCTGCAGAAGGGCCTGACGGGTGGTAGAAGGCATGGCGGTAAGGCTCCTTTCGTGCTATACTATAACCACATTGTAGCATGGAACGGGCAAAACACAATGTTTTTGAAAAAAATCTGCGGTTTGTGCAGGGAATGCGGCGGCTGTCTCGTTTGAATCAACAGAAGGGCCGTGCAGAGCACCGCCCTCCACAGCCGGAAAGGAGGATGAGCAGGTCGTTGACAACACTGGAATTCAGCGCGATGGTGCAACAATATCAGTCTCTGGTCTACACGGTCTGTCATCAGCTGGTGCCGGACGTGGGGGATGCGCAGGATCTGACCCAGGAGACCTTTCTGGCGGCATGGCGGGCCATCGACCGCTGTCCGTCCGGCTTTGAAAAGCAATGGCTGGCCCGCATTGCGGCCAACAAAGCCAAGGATTACTTACGCAGCGCATGGGTGCGCCGGGTGAACACGCCGGGCGACGAGGTGCTGGCGCTGGAGGGGGCACCGCCCGGCCTGGAGCCGGAACAGCAGGTGCTGGACACGCTGGGAGCGGAAGAGCTCACCCGCATGATCCTGGACCTGCGGGAGCCCTACAAGACACCCTGCCGTCTGGTGCTGCTGGAACAGCACACCATGGCCGAGGCGGCACGTCTGTGCGGCCGCCCGGAAAAAACCGTGAACGCGCAGATCTACCGGGCCAAAAAGATGCTGGTACAGCAGATCCGGGAACAACAGGAAGGGAGGAGCGTACATGGAACTGTTTGATCAGAACGGATGCCTGACCGAGGAAGGACTGCACGCCGTCATCGGCGGGCAGCTGGACGAGCTGGGCAGGCTGGAAGCCGCCGAACACCTGTCCTACTGCGACAAGTGCATGGACCGGTACACAGCCCTGCTCACCGCCGATGTATTGGAAGAGCCGCCGCGCTCCGCCCGCGGGGCTGTGATGGGCACCATCTGGGTGCGGCTGATGCAGAACACCTGGGGCCGGGCCGCCGTAGCCGCTGTGGCGGCGGTGCTGGCGCTGACCCTGTGGCGCAGCGGCACTGTGACCCAGATCCTGGAAGGCACCCGGGACCTTAAGACCTGGATGCCCTCCACCAGCCAGACCCAGCCGGACCAGCTGCCGATGCTGGGCCAGCCGGTGCAGGATGACCAGCGCACCCCCACCCAGCCGGAACAGCTGGGCGAGCCGGTGCAGGACAAAGAGCCTGTGCCCACCTTGTCCCAGAAACTGTACGGCACACTGGACAGCCTGCTGTTCGGCAAGAACGAATCTGCGGCAGAGCCTGACGCTGCCGTTTCCAACCAGAAGAAATGAGGGAATCGACTATGAAGAAAAACGGAATCCTGACCCTGCTGTTTGCCTGCATCCCCGGCGCGGGCCAGATGTATCAGGGCTATATGAAGCGCGGCCTTTCGCTCATCACCATGTTCTGCCTGTTTATTATCGTAGGCAGCGCCACGGGGCTGGATGCGCTGGTAGTCGGCTGCATCGTGGTGTATATGTACAGCTTTTTCGATACCTTCAACCTCCGCGCCCAGATCATCGCGGAGAATGCTCCGGCAGACGACTATCTGGTGCACATCAACTGGAAAGACAAGCGGATGCAGGACTTCATGATGGACAGCCACAAGCTGCTGGGCTGGGGCCTCATTGCCCTGGGCGGCCTGGTGGCCTACGAGAACATCATCATGCGGGTGTTCGGCGATGTGATGTGGCGCTGGGGCCAGAACAACCCTGTGTTCCGCGCCATCTATCTGATGCTGGATGAGCTGCCCCAGATCGTGACCTGCGTGGCCCTCATCGTCTGCGGCCTGTGGCTGGTGCGCGGCCCCAAGGGCAAAAAGGTGCACCGCAAAAAGGCAGAAGAACCGGAGGACGAGGACTTCCGCGAGTACACCGCAGCCGAAGCCGATGCACCGGAAGCCCCGGAGGAAACCGCAGACTTTGCCATGCCGAAGCTCAGCGCTCTGCTGGGCGACCCGGTGACCCCGGAGGACCCCGAAGAGCCGGAACAGCCGGAGAATGCGGAGGGCGACGATGGACGAACTGAATAAGACGGCAGCGACGGAGCCGGAAACCCGGCCGGAAGCTGCAAAGCTGCAGGACGCCCCCCGCCGCCGGGTGGGCAGCCTGACGCTGGGCGCCTGCCTGATCGCAGCGGGCATCTTCTTCCTGTGTTATTACTTTGTGCCGGGCTTTGACTGGCAGCTGGTGGCGCGCATCGCCCCGGCGGCAGCCCTGGTGCTGCTGGGATGTGAGGTGCTGTTCTTCGCCGCCCGGCCGGGCCGCTGGAAGTATGATTTTGTCTCGGTGCTGGTCTGTCTGGGGCTCATCGCAGTTTGTATGTGCCTGAGCTTTCTGCCCATGGTGTGGAGCGAGATCGACCCTGCCCGCGGACAGAACGAGATGAAGCTGAGCGAGGCGTACACCACACAGGTGTATGAGGCCCTCCGGAAGGAAAACCCGGACCTCCGCCTGCGGGATGTGTACACCGACCTGCATCTTTACGCCAACAGCGTGGATGACCTGCAGGAGCTGCAGCCAAGTGACGGACACCTGAGCCTGACCGTGATGCTGTATGGCCCCTACGACAGCACCGGAGCCTTTGCGCAGGACTGCCGCAGCGTGGCCGGTACGGTGCGGGCTGGCACCCTGCAGCCGGATGAACTGCGCATCGTGTGGTCGCCGGACAACGACCCCGGCCAGAGCCTGGATTCCGGTACCCTGCAGCGTGTGGAACAGTACACGCTGGAACTGGATGGCACGGTGCAGCTGGACTGGACCGCGGATGAGATGGAACGGCAGGTCGAAGTGCAGTATCTGCTGGACGAAGAAAATGAGCCGGAAGAGGACACTGCGCCCAGCGAAGAGGCCGAGCCAGAGGCGGCTGTATAAAAACTGAAAACGCGCCCGCTGCGGAGTTTTCCACAGCGGGCGCGTTGCTTGTTGAAAAAGAACTTAGAGCTTCTTGCCGGTGAGCAGCTCATAGGCCTCCAGATACTTGGCGATGGTCTTGTCGATCACGTCCTGGGGCAGATCGTAGTTGCTGTCCGGATGGGCCTTCAGCCAGTCGCGGACAAACTGCTTATCAAACGAAGGCTGGCCGTGGCCCGGCTCGTAGCCCTCCAGCGGCCAGAAGCGGGAGGAATCCGGGGTGAGCATCTCGTCGCCCAGCACCACGTTGCCGTCCTCGTCCAGACCAAACTCGAACTTGGTGTCGGCAATGATGATGCCGCGGGTCAGGGCGTACTCGGCGCACTTCTTGTACAGGGCGATGGTGTAGTCCCGCAGCTTGGTGGCGTACTCCAGGCCGTGGCCGGGGAACTGCTTTTCCAGCACCTCAATGCTGCGCTCGTAGGAGATGTTCTCGTCGTGGTCGCCGATCTCTGCCTTGGTGGAGGGGGTGTAGATGGGCTCCGGCAGCTTCTGGGACTCCTGCAGGCCCTCGGGCAGCTGGATGCCGCACACCTTGCCGGTCTTTTGGTAGCTGGCCCAGCCGCTGCCGGTGATGTAGCCGCGCACGATGCACTCGATGGGCAGCATGGTCAGCTTGCGGCACAGCATGCTGTTGCCGTCGAACTGGGGCTGCCGGAAGAACTCCGGCATATCCTTCACGTCCACGCTCAGCATATGGTTGGGCAGCAGATCCTTGGTGTAGTCGAACCAGAACTTGCTCATCTGGGTGAGCACGGTGCCCTTTTTGGTCACCTTGTTCTTCAGAATGACATCAAACGCAGAAATGCGGTCGGTGGCAACCATGATCAGGCTGTCGCCGTTGTCGTAGATCTCGCGGACTTTTCCTTCTTTGATGGGCTTGAATGCAGTCATAGTCAAACACTCCATTTCCCTTTTTCCGGCCGCCGGGCGCGGCACATCCTTACAGCACTATTGTACCATGCCCGCTGCCGGTTTGAAAGAAACAGATGGGAGAGATTTGCCCCGCGTTTTGCAAATTTCTCGTGAAAAATGTGCAAAAATCATCGGATGAATTCGTCGTTTTAACGATAAAAGTCGTACTTTCAGCGCGAATGAGACAAAAAACGACCCGCTTTTTTGTGGAATGCGCAGATGGACACAGCCCGGCGGATAGGGTATGCTGAAAGGCGGCAGCTTTGCTGTACAGAAAGGAAAATTCTGCTTATGATACCTCAGATCATTGCGCACCGTGGTGCATCCTATCTGGCACCGGAAAACACGCTGGCGGCCTTCCGCAAGGCCATGGAGATCGGCGCGGACGGTGTGGAAATGGACGTACAAAAGACGCTGGACGGCGGCCTTGTGATCCACCACGACTATATCATCGACCTGCACACCGATATTTCCGGCCGTATCTACGACATGACCGAAGGCGAGCTGAAGGACCTGGACTTCGGCAGCTGGAAGGACGTTGCCTATAAAGATGAGAAGATCGCCACCCTGGCCGAGGCGCTGGCCCTGTGCAGGAGCATGGAGGGCTGCGCGGTCCAGCTGGAAATGAAATCCACCATGGACAACGACCCGGCTTTTGTGTCCGGTGTGGTGGATGCCATCCGCGCGGCAGACATCGCCGACCGACTGGTACTTATTTCGTTCAACCACGACCTGCTGCGGCAGGCCAAGGCGCTGATGCCGGAACTGCGGGTGGGCGTGCTGCTGTACGGCGCATTCGAGAGCATGGTGCTGCCGCCGCCGGTCATCTGGAAGGACCTGGGCCTGGTGAACGGCATGGAGGATGAGGAAGCGGCGCTGGACGAAGAGCTGGCCGCCCTGCCGGTGGATGCGGGCATGGACCCGGATGAGGAAAATGGCTGGATGACCCGCTGGGTGAACGACAAGGTGAGCATGCTGCGGGCAAACTTCCCCGGGGAGAGCCTGCAGGCGGTGGCAAAGCATCTGGCCGACCAGCACAACCCGGTGGCCTATGTCAAAAGCCTGGACTTTGCGCCGGAGTACGTCAGCTGCGAATACCACACCGCCTACAGCAACCCGGACTTTATCCCAAAGCTCCAGGCCATGGGCATCAAGGTGGCCCTGTGGACTGTGGACACGGAAAAGGCTGTCCGGAGCCTGCTGCCGCTGGGGCCGGACTGCATCGTGACCAACCGCCCTGACCGCGTGCGGGAATGGGTGGAAGAAAATCAGTGACACAGAGATCGGAAAGGCTTCTCCTTTGGGAGAAGTCTTTTTTTGCTGCCCTTGACAAACAGGGACAGTGGGATTACAATAGTCTCATATCGAACAGTTTTATAGAAAACAGTTTGAGCAAAAAACAATTCAGAAGGAACCGATCGTATGTGTGACGAAAAACAGAACAAATACAGAGACCACGGGGATCCGCCCTGGGAGGGGCCGCAGGTCATCCCGGCCCAGATCCGCCGGGTGGACAACCTGATCTTCCGCAAGATCAACCAGTTTGCCCGTGCCAACGGTGTGGAGCAGGCCACCCCGATGCACGGTTGGATCATCGAGTATCTTTACCGGCACCGGGAGGAGCAGGTGTTCCAGCGGGACATTGAGCGGGAGTTTTCCATTACCCGCTCCACCGTGACCAACATCCTGCAGCTGATGGAGCGCAAGGGCTACATCCAGCGCCAGAGCGTGCCGCAGGATGCCCGGCTGAAACAGCTGGTGCTGACGGAAGAGGGCATCCGCTTCCATGAAAACACCATCCTCTCCTTCCACCAGACGGACGACTATGTGGCCGGGCTGCTGACAGAAGAGGAAAACGCCGAGCTGCTCTGGCTGCTGAACAAGCTGCGGGACGCGCTGAAGTAAACCATTTGAAATGGCCGCCGCATGCGCTCTGGCCATATTCAGCGGAAGAATTATTTTGCTTTGCATTTGCGTGGAAAGCTCCCGGTTGGCCCGCCCAAGTATAACGCAAGAGTGTTCGACTCTTGTCAAAACGCCGAAAAGATGTTTGTGAAAATGTTAATTATGAACAATTTCCGAAAGTTTTGCAAACATCTTGACATTAAATCTGTTTTGTATAGAATTGTTTTGTACCAAACAAATAAAATTAACAGGAGGTAACTCAGATGATCAAAAAGCTCGTGTCACATCTGGGCGAGTACAAACGCGCCGCAGTCCTGACACCGCTCTTTGCAGCCCTGGAAGCCGTGATGGATGTGCTGCTGCCCACCATCATGGCCTTTATCATCGACCAGGGCATTGAAAAGAACGATATGAACGCCATCGTCAAGTATGGTCTGCTCACCTTTCTTGTGGCAGCCATTGCGCTGCTGCTGGGCGTTCTGGCCGGTAAATATGCCGCCGAGGCATCCACCGGCTTTGCCGGCAATCTGCGCGATGCCATGTATGAGAACATCCAGCACTATTCCTTCTCCAACATCGACAAGTTCTCCACGGCGGGCCTTGTCACCCGTATGACCACCGACGTGACCAACGTGCAGAATGCGTTCCAGATGATCGAGCGCATGTGCGTGCGTGCCCCGGTGCATCTGGTGTTCGCACTGTTCATGGCTGTGGTCATCGGCGGCCCGTTGTCGCTGGTGTTCGTGGTGGCGGTAGTCTTTCTGGTGGTGGTGCTGGCCAGCATCATGATCCCCACCTTCCACATCTTTGACCGCGTGTTCAAGAACTACGATAACCTCAACGCCTCGGTGCAGGAGAATGTGTCCGCCATCCGCGTGGTCAAGAGCTTTGTGCGCGAGGGCTTTGAGAACGAGAAGTACACCAAGGCCTGCGAGAGCCTCTACGACCAGTTCGTCAAGGCCGAGAGCCGCCTGAGCTTCAACAACCCTGCCATGCTCACCGCCGTTTACGGCTGCAACATCGCCCTGAGCTGGCTGGGTGCCAAATATGTGCTGCATGGTGCCATCACCACCGGTCAGCTCAACGCCCTGTTCGGGTACATCATGAACATCCTCATGGCCCTGATGATGCTGAGCATGGCCTTTGTCATGATCGCCATGTCCGCCGCTTCCGCCCGCCGTATCGTGGAGGTGCTGGACGAGACCACCGACCTGCCCCCGGCCAAGCAGCCGGCGCAGCAGGTGAAGGACGGCAGCATCGAGTTCGACCATGTTTCCTTTCAATATAAGCATGGTTCGGGCCGTCCGGTGCTGAACGATATCACCTTTTCCATCAAGCCCGGCGAGACGCTGGGCATCATCGGCGGCACTGGCAGTGCAAAGTCCAGCCTGGTGCAGCTGATCCCCCGCCTGTACGATGCCGAGACCGGCACCGTGAAGGTGGGCGGCGTGGATGTGCGGGATTACAACCTGGACGTCCTGCGCCACGAAGTGTCCATGGTGCTGCAGAAGAACGTGCTGTTCAGCGGCACCATCCTCGACAACCTGCGCTGGGGCGACGCGAACGCCAGCGAGGAAGAGTGCATCCGCATGGCCAAGCTGGCCTGTGCGGATGAGTTCATCCAGCGCTTCCCGGATAAGTACAATACCTGGATCGAGCAGGGCGGCTCCAACGTGTCCGGCGGCCAGAAGCAGCGCCTGACCATTGCCCGCGCCCTGCTGCGCAAGCCCAAGGTACTGATCCTGGACGACTCCACCAGCGCCGTGGATACCGCGACCGATGCCAAGATCCGCAAGGCCTTCCGGGAAGAGATCCCCGGCACGACCAAGATCATCATTGCACAGCGCATCTCCTCGGTGCAGGATGCAGACCGCATCCTGGTGCTGGACAACGGCCAGATCAACGGCCTGGGCACCCACGAGGAGCTGCTCAGGACCAACGCCATTTATCAGGAAGTTTACAACAGCCAGACCCAGGGCAGCGGCGACTTCGACAAGCAGGGAGGTGAGCAGTAATGGCACAGGTAAAAGAGGTAAAAGGCCCCGGCGGTCCCCGCGGCATGGGCCCGAAGCCCAAGGTGGAAAACCCGGGCAAGCTGCTCCGGCGCATCATGGATGAAGTGTTCCGCAACTACCTGCCCCACTGCATCCTTGTGCTGATCTGCATCGTGGTCAGTGCGCTGGCCAATGTGCAGGCCAGCCTGTTTTTGCAGACTTTGATGGACGATTATATCGTGCCCATGACCCACCAGCAGAACCCCAGCTTTGCACCGCTGGCCGGCGCACTGATGCGGGTGGGCTGCATCTACATTGTGGGTATTCTGGCAGCATGGATCAATGCCCGCGTTATGGTCAACGTAACGCAGGGCACGCTGCGCAACCTGCGCACCAAGCTGTTCACCC
>ERZ1034952.1284-NODE-1284-length-20828-cov-16.294998_pt1 | contig 20828 bp, 30 predicted proteins | sample MGYA00520625_ERZ1034952 | MGnify/ENA primary metagenome ERZ1034952 (study PRJEB33766, sample SAMN09781773) | gut metagenome | biome: gut microbiome | host: Homo sapiens | place: Madagascar | study: EMG produced TPA metagenomics assembly of the PRJNA485056 data... | reverse complement strand
CATTTCCCGTTCTGGCGTGGACTCCTGCGGCTCTTCGTATATCTCAAAGATTGTGCTGCTCATCCTGCCTTTACCGTCTCTCTGCCGGTGTCTGACGAGGTAGCCGTGCTTTTCAAGCTCACGGAGCGCGGAGAGAATGGCATCCGGACCTTCCTTGCAGATTGCAGAAAGTCCCTTGGTTGAGAACTTCCAGCCATCATTAAACGAGAGCATCTTTGAGAGAAGACCGACCGCCTTGAATGACAGGCTCTTGTCTCGAAGGTGGAAGTTCGCCATGACGGTATAGCCACGATTCTTGTTTACGCGATAGACTGCCATTGTGTTCAACTCTCCTTTACAGCTTTTCGTTCAGAGCGTCGGGTTGAGAGCTTTTCGGAGGAATACGGGCATTCCTCGAAAGAATAGGACTGATATTTCCAGTGCGGACGATGGAAACGGCAGGTGCGGCATTCCGGCGTGATGCCCTCGGAGCCGCTGTCGAAATGGGAATACGGTGTTTCCTGCATCAAAGCAACGAATGCCTTCGCAGAATCTTCTATTTTCATTGCTTTGACCTCCGTTCTTGCAAAAAAATAAGTCCCGTCATTGTTCTGCTTTGCGCAGTGCAATAACGGGGCTGCGCTGTATGAAATTATGATCTTAATTTTCTGAGCCGGGTTTGCTTTCCGGATCTACCGCTTCTTCCTGAAGGCATAGTCCGAAATTGGTGTGACGTTCAAGTGAATGCAGCCCTTCGCGGATATATTGCCATGACTGCGGATAGTTTCCGGCAACCGAAAAGTCCGATTCGCTGATGAGCTTCATGAAACTGGGAATATCGTCTCTGTACTTTTTGGCAAACGCAAAAGCGTCCGCCTCTTTTTCATCGTCGGTGCTGTTCAGTTTTCCGTAAAGCGCGTGATCCAGATTACAGGACATATAGTAAATCTGATAAGGAACGCCCCAAATCCGAGACGCAGTGGACAGTCGATTCAAACATTCCCGCTTTCTCTGATTGCGATTTTCAATCCTGCTTTTTCTCTGCGTCCGTATTTCAGTTGCAGAGTAGAGGGGCTTAACCGCCGCAGCATCTTCCACGACAGCCTCATCAGGGATAAAGGCTCCGTCCGTATCTGTTATGTGAATGATTCTGCTGAAATCTCCGGACCTAAATTTTCGCTCCGCATATTTCTTGACAACATCACCGATTTTTGCGATGACATTACTTGAGTTTACATTCAGCTCGGTTGTTATGTCGCAGTGCATGATTTCAACATGAACCTCTTCTCTGGCGTAGATACGATTTAAGAGGACGCCGAGCGCTTCTTCATCGGAAGGTCCTTCAACAATAACAAAAACAATCTTTTTACGTGGCATCCGGATTTCCTGCCTCTCTGAATGCCATCGCAATTTCACTGTTGCTTGTCGGCTCGTACACAGGTTCACTTTGTTCCCCGAGTACGATGTCACGGTAATAGAAGTCACGAAGGTTGTTGGTTGTTTTTACGTTGCTCATACGGATATAACGGTTCTGCGGATTGGTTGTCGTAAAAGCAATAAAGGACTTATCGAGCGTTTCCAACGGTCGAAGATTGTGGGAAGTGAAAATAAGCTGTCCTTTTCCTTTTTCTGCGATGATGCGCAGAACCTCGCCAAGCAGATATTCAAACACGCCTGAATCCAGCTCGTCAATCGCAACAGTCATTGATGGCTTGTTGTATATTACAATCAACAGCTGCAAGATGGAAATCAGCTTTTTGATACCCTCAGATTCGTACTGGAGCGGAATTTCTTTGCTGTTTTTGTTGGACATGAGCTGAATGCGATAGCCTGGAGCACCGTTTGAAAAAAGCTGAGAACCCATGTCCTTCACGCAGATCGTTAAACCTGGAACGAGCTGTTTTAGAACCACATTCATGCAGTCAATGACTTTGTGGACGACATTCAGTGCATCCTCGGGAATTAAAGACGGCTCATTCAGCTTGATCAGGATGTTGCCGATAGACGCTTTTCCATTCTCGGCATAGTTGAATGCAAGCGGAAGCGCATTCATGCTGATAAGACCGGAATTGATCGTGTTAATGACGAAAAGCTGGAAATTTCCGAAGAACACAAGGCTTTCTATAAGGGAAAGATGGCAGTCGTCCTTGCAGCTTTTCCGAGTCGCGTTCAACAATTCCCTTGAGAAGATAAAGGAACGGGATGTTGCCGATGCAAGCTGTTTTGCTACTAATAGAGCGGTTAAACTCTCCTTGTCTTTGCCGACAATCAAACAATACTTGGTAGCCGGGACAAAAACAACATCCTCAGCTGTCCTTGTGTCGATAACAGGAGAAAGGCGAACCTTTTTATCTCCGCATTCATAGGAGTAGGAAAGCACCTCATTGAACAGCACGGCTTTATAGTGCTCGTCAACCGATGGCTGCTCTGTGTTATGCTCGATATTATCAATGTCCCGGCGAAGGCTTACCTCGTAGAAAACGGAATAGATGCAGTCCGTTTTCTGATTGCTGACCTTAAAGCCGTATTTGAGTGTTGCATATTCGCTGTCAACGTTGATATAGTCGGCAAAATAAGCCGGAATTGCCTTGCCTGAAAGCGCAAGACGAAGCAGTTCCAAAGCATCAATCAGAGCTGTTTTGCCAGAGCCGTTTTGTCCATATAATCCAAGGATGCTTGCTTTGCCTCCCTTTTTTGAACCTTCAAAGTCAAGATGTCCGTAACTGACATTCTTAAAATTTTTAATCTCAATACTATCAATTCTTACTGTGGTATTGACCATAGTGTGTCCTCCTTTCCACATTGTAATAGCGTGCATACAATGGGACAGGATTAGTATAGCACAAACCCGCCGAAAAGTCAACTCGAAATTGGAAACTGGAATAAAATATTCCGATTGTTAATTTAAGACGCTAATTTTCGACTGATTATTGCTTTGCTCGATTGTATTCGCGTTTTATCCCAAAGCATTTCAATGAACCCTTTAATCAAAATGAGATGCTTCCGAGTCTTCCATGTGATGTCGAAGCTGTAATGAGAAAACGGCCAATCATATAGATCAAATTATACCAAGCAGCTCAGAACGCTGCATGACATCAATCCGAAAGTTACTCAAGGGAGTTGCTTATCCAGCTTTTTTAACTCCTTCAAGAAGGTTGCAACAAAAAATAGATGCCGCCAAGATTTTCTTTGTATACCGCAAGAGTACGGCGATATAAGGAACTCCGCAAGACCGATTTTCGGAATAATAAACTTTCCCGAAATCTTGAATCCGAAAAGTTTCTTGGCATTGCACCAACGATAAATTGCTGTGCTGCTATAACCGGTTATTTCCATAGTTTCCTCAACAGACAGCAAATCATCATAAGCTGCAAGCTCTGCTTGGGTGTATTCTTCAAAGAGTTTCTTTTTAAGCTCCGACAGATTGCTCAACTCATATCTGAATGTATTTCGTGATTTCCGATAGCCTGAGCGTTCTTGATACCAATGATCCGGTGCACCATATTTCTCAGGACGTATTTCTCGGTCAATCAAATAGGTTATTACATCGTCGGTACGGATTGTGTACCGGTGCGTTTTTTGCCGGTGTCCTTGCAGGGGATCGATCCGTTTTGAAGAAGGTGAAGAGCTGTCGCTTTGCTGATGTGAGCTATCCGATACAACTGCTCTTTGGAGATCGTTTCAGGATAGGCTCTGCGAATAGCATCAAATTTCTTCTCTGTTTCTGTCATGCTGATAACCGCCTTTTTAAGTATCCGGTACCAAGTAGGTGTTATCTGCATTTATAGGGGTTTGTTCTCCTCTTGTTCTCTCAAAAATCCCGTTCAGAACTCGTTTTCTCCCCTGAATCGAGCAAAACAGGGGATTCATTCGAAGCCATTTTATATCAAGGTTTTTGAGTGTTTGGTACACGAAAAGCATTGATATTGCTCACTTTTTCGGTGTCCTCCATTGTCCGCTAAGTTCCTCTGTTTTCTCTAAAGTTCCAAAGCCTGACTATGACTCGAAATCATGATGCCCCCCTGAGGGTCGTGGGTTCGAATCCCACCGTCTCCGCCATAAAAAACACCGTAGTTCTGTTTGGTTTTCGTTGATAAGGCAGTAAGTCAAATTATCACCGCAACTGAATCGGCAATGGGAGAAAAATCGAACTGTAAAGAGGCTATGGGCTGATAACGAAGTGTTGAAAGAAGTTAGCCATCATGCGTAGCAATGGCAAGGAAAATCACTTAGATTAGTTCATTCTGAACTTTTCTCGGTGATTTTCTTATATCTGTACATTCGACTACAGCTGTCGGCCTCGCTATGATTATAGAAAAATCAAAGGAGGTCTGGCTGTTGAGGCAGAAGTATTACCTTGCGCTTACAACTGAAGAATGGCGGCTAATGATTGAGTCCCTAAACAATCTTCGCAATCGTCTTATTTCGGAGGGTAAATACACCGATGCCGTGGACGAGGTGCTTATCAAAGTGGCAAATGCCAAAAACAAGAAGTTCAAGATTGCAGAGTGGAGGACTTGATTATGGAAAAATACATCACAGATGAACACACCGGGCTGAAGTATGAACTGGTCGGTGACTACTACCTAATCGCCGGGGACGATTAGCCAGAGCAAGAACAAGAGCCAATCGGAATATGGGGACAGCGTCACCTCCGCTATCTCAAGGAGCATCACCGTGTACGCTATGCCAACCTGCTGACCATCAGCAAGCTGAACGATTACCTTGCAGACCTCAACGAGCAGGCAGAAGCAATGTTTTCTCAGCTTGTAAAGCTGCTTACCGAAATGGAAGGCGTAACGGAAGTCCTCAAAGCAGAAAACCAGATGCTTAGGGTGCAGAAAATGAACAATCTTCGAAACACTGCAATGAAAATCGTTTTAAACGAGCTTATCTACCGTTAGAAATGACGACCATCCAAAAGAGCATAAGTGTGTTTGCAGAAAAGGCGGTGGATGCCGGCTTTCTTTTTTTCTGTGGTGAACTGAAAAAGGCCCACAGGATGTTCTATCCTGATAAGCGGAGGTGGTGGATAGGTGACTACGAAACGGGGGCTGTTCTGGTATGTGGACGGGGAATTGCTGTGCTTTCCCGTTTCCGGTGACGAAGCCAATACGGTCGGCAACAATCATCGGCGGTTCTGGGAAACGCTTCCGCATTCTCTTACCTGCTGGATGCCATACAACTACTTTTCCGTGGGCGGGTGGAGCTGCGGCGCGGGATAGCCATCGTCTACCTGCATCCCACGATCTGCATGCCGGAAATTTATGCCCGGATTCGCCATGCATTTTTGCTGTCGGATGAGATGCAAGTGTCGTTCAAGGTCGACGGGAGCCGGCACTATCGCAGTATTCAGAAGGAACAGGAGGGGTAGACTATGGACATTTTCAGATTTATAGACTCCGCCGACATCCGGCGATACCTGGCGGAAATTCAATACCGATTCAGCACAGAGAAAAAATATTCTTGATCTGGTACTGCAAGGCTGCCACTCTGAACAAAAAATCGCCGCATGGCAGGAAATAGTCGGGTATGTGCCGAGTTGTCCTTGGGACTACGCTTTGGATATCCGAGAGCGGGTAGCTGCATACATCGAACTGCAGGAGAAAATGCTGGGACAGTTTCAGGCGGCAGACAGTTGCGTCTATCAATACAGATTAGCAGCGGCGGAAGAAACCGATTCGAGTAGCGTGTATCGCAGTTACGAGGATTGTCTTGCTGCCGTAATCAGGCTACAGGCTGCTGCAAGCTGGAGATCCGCAAAGAACCGCTCAATGCGGCAGAGGAAGAAACAGTCGGCCTACGCATTTTCAAGCGTCCCATGGATCCTGGGGAGGATTCGCCGCGGGAGGATTATTGCATTCTGACCCTGCAGGGAGAGGTGTACCAGCTGGAGTGCAGAGCGCTCAGCGATCGCGACTTAGATCTGTCTCTTGCCTTCGACGGGATGTGGTTCGACTTTCCCGCTCCGTTTCACGCCGGGTGCATTGTGTGTTCCCACAGTAAGCCTGACGAGCCCTTTGTGCTGACCGGCCTCTGCACCTGGGACGCTGAAACTCTTCGGCAGGAGCTGCCCATTTCGGGATACTCAAACAAATGGCTCAGCAACCTGGACCGCACACTGGCAAGAATGCGTTCCAAAGGCGATGTCAGCGACATGACCTGCAGTGGATACACCATGTCGGGCAATCCGGGAGAGGCCATACCGTTTGTGTTTAACGATCATCTTCTCGACAATTATTTGGATCTGGAATACTACCGAGGGCCGCTGAAGGACATCCACAAACTGCTCAAGCCCATCAGCGACTTTCTCAAGGGCAATCGCAGCATTGAATTTCTGCTGAACTCCTACTGCCTGGCGCAGCAGCAAGCAATGTTGGAGAACAGCATCGCGTGGTTTCGGCGCTGTTACTCTAAGGACAGTCTAGCAGATATTGGTATTCTTCCTAAAGCCGAATCGTCTCAAGAAAAAACATGAAAATATGAACTATGCTCAACACCTGACACCGTAGGGCGAAAAAGGCACATGAAGTGCGCTATCTTATCCATACCAAAAGAAAAGGAGAAAACGCTATAGAACACGAAAAGCAAGCGGAAGTCGTCAAGCAGGCACTGGATCTAGAAACGCAGATGTAGGTGATGGAGCAGTTTTTGCCGGAGGAGCGGGCAGGAGGTCCATTACACCGAGCCGCCTATCTGGCACGGCTGCAAGGTCAACTGACTGCTGATGCTGGGGCCTGCCGGGATCACGCTGGCCCTCTCCACCTTCAGCAACAGTGCTTTTCTCGTCTGAATGTTTGCACTGACGCTGTTTGTCTGGGTGCCTGTGTATTACTTTGCTCTTTACCGCAAGCAAAAGGCGGCAACCATCGAGAGAATCCGCAATTCCGCCGAATACCAACAGCAGTGCATGACCACCCGTATGGACACAAACCGGCAGCAGCTGGATTTTGACGAGGCATACACCAAGGTGAAGGAGGAATATGACTCCGTGCTCCTGCCCCGGTATCAAGCGGTCCGCAGCGCATGGGAAGCGGAGCATCAAGCACAAATCAGAAAAGAGGAGCAGGAGTTGGCCCAAGCAAAGAAGGAACTGGCGGCGCTCTACGGGGAGACCCGCATTGTTCTGGCACAGTACCGACGGGTGGACGCCCTGCAGTACATCTATGACATGATCTCCACCTCGGACTACGATGTGCACCAGGCGATTGAATACTTCGACAAGAGCCAGTAGCGGTCGCTGGAGGAAATGCGCCTGCAGGAACAGCAGCAGGCCAACGCCCTGACCATGGAGCAGAATGACCTGCTGGACCGGCAGAACTTCATTGCGGAGAAAGCCCGGCGGGACGCCAACATTGCGGCAGCGGTGGGCGCCGTGCAGCAGCACAATACCAACAAGACCATCAAAAAGTGGATGGGGAAATAAGCAGTGGCGGCAGGTATATCACCTGCCGCCGTATGCGTTTTATTGGGGTTGGAAGAAAATGCGGTAACTGCACAATTTCTTGCAGGGGGTATGATCCAGTGTGCGTCCGCCAGATATTCATTGTGTCCTGTGCTCTCCTGATCCCACAGTACGGTGACGGTGTCGGCTTCGGCGGCATGGGCCTCGGCAAAGGACCGGATTTGCGGTAGCCAATCAAAATTCGCCCCGGACACCCGAAAATAGAGATCCCGACTGCCGGGTTCACATAGAAAAGCTCCCCAGCGTGCCGCTCCACAAAAGCACGGCTGAGGAAAACATAGGGCCGCTCCCGGATGGCCAGCAGCAGGTTCCGCACCAGATTGCGGTTGGGCCGCAGCGCCACACCGTAGGCGGCAATCAGGTCCAGGCACAGCTGCCGGATCTCCTCGCTTTGGGTAGCATCATACAGCCATTCGGCGGCGTAGAGGGTCTCCTCCGCCTCCACCGGGTCTGTGCTGCCGTAGTAGTGCCATTGACAGGGAAATGCAATCCCGTCCCGCCGCAGCATCCAGGCGGTGGAGGTCTTATCCATACACATCCGCTCCTTTCGTGGAATAGTGTAGCACGTTGAGTGGGGCAAAAATGGGGCAGCATACTTAATGCTGCCCCTCAAAATTACCGATTCACTCGGAATGCATGACCATATACCCAAAGTGCCCGGTCTACATCACGGCACTCTTGATACACTGTTCCAAAGACGCTTTCCAGTTGTTCCATGAACGGAACCATATAGGTATCAAAGACCCGTTCAAATGCATGGGAATTCTTCCATGGCAGTTCTGTCACCACTACGGCTTCACCTGGCTTTTTATCTCCACAAATTGCCTGAATTGCCATCCAGGCGAACCGGTCATAGATTGGGTATTTCCCGCGGGAGATAAAATACAGCAAAGTAATCAAGTAAACGGTTCCAAGGCCCGTGACATTCAGGTTTCTTAACTCACAAAGCACCTTCTGCGGGGCAATCATTGCCGTTTTTTCAAGGCGCGTTATATTATTTGAAATGTATTCCGAAATCGTGCGGATGTCAAGCGGTCGGTTATAGCGGTACACCTCAAACCGCTCGGCATTTTTCCAGTCTTTTGCATACACAACCCCATTTTTACTCTCCGAATGCTTGATTTTCCCCAGCTTCCAAGCCAGAATGCGAACGACATCCAGAGGCTCCTTAATCCCATTTTTCAAAAGCTCATCCATATAATCCTCGATGGGCCTGCTGCTTTGGCCAACACGAGGAATGTATCTGGGGCGGTCTATGTAGTAGCTAGTCCCGTATTTTTCAACAAATACGGGACTGTCGATCTCATTGCCATCCAGTGTGTAAAACTTCATTAAAATCCCTCCATCAATTATATTTCTCCAACGCCTTTTCCAAAGGGCTCTTGGACCTTTTCCCGCAGGCGCTGGGGCTCAAGCACCGTCACATCCGGGGCGAAGTTCATAGCGAACAGCTCCATGGCCATCTCGTTGGTGAAGGCCGTCACGGTAACAACGGCGTCGTCCTCGTCGGAGAAGGTCACCTCCGTGCCAAACAGGTTGATGACATCGCTAACCATGGCCTTTGCCACCCAGAACACTGCCCAGACATTGTCGCTGGCATAAATATAGGGGTGCTCTTTCATATAGGTTGCCAGATCCAGCGTACGGCCATTGGCCCACTTCAGATGTTCAAAGGGCTTGACCGGCTCGTCCAGGATCTTCAGCTCCGTGATGCGGTCCAGACGGTAGTTGGAAATGTCATCGTACTTGTCATAGTTGCATATCAGGTAATATTTTCCTTCTTTGGCCGCCATCTGATAGGGGAGATGATGTACACCCGCTCTGTTCCGTCGGGGCGGGTTTTAATGTGATGGCACTTGTCCGTGCTGTATTCCAGATACTTGAAGCTGACCTTTCTGCCTCGGCTGATGGCCTCGCCCAGCAGCTCGATGGTCAAAAACAGTTGCTTGTTGTCGGTTTTGTCCTCCGGCAGGCGAGCGATGTGCTTCACCCGCCTGCGGAAATACACATTAGATAGGCCCTCCAGTTTGTCCACCAGTGCCTTGCACTGACTGTAGGGGATATGTTTTGAAAACAGCAGGATGTCAATGAGCAGCCGCAGCTCACCGTCGGTGAACTCCCGCTCCAGGTAGAAATCCGACCATAGATAGCTCTCCTCCGGCTCAACGGTTTTCAGATTCGGTACCATGCGGATGGATTCGCTGTACTCAATGTTGTAACCGCAATCCATGAGGTTCAGAATGTTCCGCCGGATGGCTTTGCGGTCAGCGGTCATGTCGTATTCTGTTTTCAGAATCTCGGCAATGTCCTTTTGGCTAAGGCGGTTGTCTTCATCGGAATACTTCCGCAGAATGTCCAGAATGTTCATAATCAGCAGCTTTTTCGGTTGTTTTACAGGCATAAAGTCACGTTCTCCGCTCTTTCTTCGGTTTATTCCCCCTTCGACTTGTTTTCAGATAAAAACAGGTCGATTCGGTTCCACACATCTTCAGGCGTATCTAATTCAAAATTATACAGCACTGCACATGCATATTCACTGCCAAGAGTTAAGTCGCTTAAAAGTATGAGCTGATTTTCGGTGGAGATTTCACATTCAATCGCATTTATTGCATCACATACCTGATCGGCAAATGTCCGTAGTATATCGTGTTCATGGTCAATAGGGAAAGGAAAAAGTGCAATCTCTTTCAGCTTTATCAAGGGCTTTACGAGTGTCATATATCGGCACGGGTTATCTGCCCCCATAAAGAGATTCTGATAGGTGCTCTGGACATGATCGCAAAATTCTGGAAATATATCCATGTTCACTTCTGTTCCACACTCTACAAAGTCGTCATCTTCGTAAAACATCCCATACAGTACATCACAAAAGTAGTTACTGTCGTCAATTGCATGAAAACACCGGTCGTTCCAATCATTGCTCATTTTTCATTTCTCCTATTCTTGTTTATTTATTGTATCATATTTTTATTTATATTACAACACAGCGTGAGGCAAAAACAGTCCACGGTGTGCGAAGGGAATTTACACCGCGAAGCCAATCTGCGGCTTGACCGGCGCTGAAACCTTAGGTATTTCAATATCCTCGGCACATAGCGTTGTGATGTCCTTCTGTGTGAGAGCCTCTTAATCCTTGGCAAGCAGTCTTGTGGACTGCGCCATTTTTGCCCTTTCGATCACATTGCGGACAAAGCGTCCATTGCCAAAATCCGACTGCCTCCGTGCCGTTCCGAAAATGGGGATCAGCTTTTCCTCTGCATGCGCATTCAACTGTAGCCCTTTTTTTCGATAAGCACCGCAATATTGCATAGTTCCTCTACGCTATAGTCAGCAAAGGGCACATGGTAGGCGATTCTTGAATGCAGCCACGGATTCTTTTGCAAAAAGTCCTCCATTTTCTTCGGATAACCGGCGAAGATCATCGCCAAAAGAGCCGTCTCTGTCATCTACAAGCGAATAGGCTTCGTCAATGAACAGCACGCCGCCCTCGGCTTCTTTGAATCTCTTCTGAATATTTCGTGCCGTCCAGCCCACATATTTACCCACAAGGTCACCTCGTCCTACTTCGATAAGTTTTCCTTTGGACAGAAGCTTATTTTCTCTCATAATCCGTGCAAAGAGCCGAGCTACGCTGGTTTTGGCTGTGCCGGGATTGCCGGTAAACACCATGTGCATAGAGGGATGATCCGTTTTCATACCCTTATCCGCAAAGAGTTTTTGCGCCTTTTGGTAGTTCAGCGCCTACAAAATGACATTCTTAGCCTCGGTCAGGCCGATCATCTCCATCAGCTCGTCATAAGCAGAGCCTTTCAGCTTTTCTTTTGCGATTTCACTCTTTTCGGTCGTTATTGCTTTGTATTGCGGGTAAACGATGGTTTTCAGCTTGATGTTATACCACTCGTCAAATATGCTATGCAAATCCGGCTCAAGGTAGCCTTTTTCTTCTTCTAACTGATCAAACAGCTTTTTGTCTGTACGAATATGATTTTCACGGGCAAGCTTTTTCAGATAATTCTTGGCACATTCACACTCTGCAAATTCTTCTTGTAGTTCAATAAAGCTTGTGGTTCCGAGATTTTCAAAGAAAATTTCTTTTGTACGGTTGCATTCTCGCGGCAAGCAGAAAACAGTCAGCACCTGATTGCGATATTTCTTCATGGCCTTGCATAATAGGTCGATTGTGTCCCGACTGCCATCGGCCAGATCATCCGCATCGGAACAGCCTGCGCGATATAACACAATCACCGCACCACCCGAATTACTTTTATATAGCTGGTCATAGGTCTGACGGGAAATCTCATCCGCGGTTTCAAAAACAACCGTGCTGTAACGCCTGTTTTTCAGCCTGCAGCTGGCATAGAGCGATTTCAGCAGCAGGTGAACGGTTTTTCTGCAAATATCCGTGTCATCTGTCTGCACCATATAGTGTACAGGGTGACCAGTAATTTGTAAAGAGGTTCTTCCAGCGTAAATTTGATCAAGTTCGGGCAGGAATTGCTTCATCGCAAAAAGCCGCTTAGCTTCATTGTATATATCACTTCTGTCAGCTTCGCGGATCAAATTCTCACGGAATGAAAATTCCGGACAATACCGAGTACCCGGTCTTCCCAGATCAAATTGTTCGAAAACTTTTTTAGCATCTTCAATATAGCTGTTGAGTTCTGCCCGTGAAAGTAAGGTACGAACGGTGTGAATTGTGATTTCCTCTGTTTGTAAACTTTCATTCAGCGCCATATCCAACGCATCCGCATATTTCAGAAATTGCTTGTTGATATCTATATCTTCCGCACATATGATCCCTACGGTTAAAACATTGTCTATGATATCTGCCACATAGAAAAAAGCACGGTCGTGAAAGTGCTCATTAAACGCATTGCTTTTTGCTGAAAGCACAGCCTTTTCGCCGAAAGTCTTTTTTCGTGCTGCTGCAGCGTCCACCTCTGCGAGTGAACCGACCAGCTTATAATACTGCATATATGTACCTCCCATGTCTCTTTATCCTTGCAAAATAAGTATAGTAAATTGAGTGGGATAAAAAGAGGCCATCGACTGGTCTGCAAATTACAGGCAGTGAGGCATTCAAGAGATGGTGTAATGTGCATCACGTCCTTTAAAAAATGTTTTTGAAGCATTTCTCTAATGAGGGATTTTTATCGGACAGCAACTATGCTAAAATTATTTTTGAAAAGCAGGAACAATCGGCGTTTGCTTATGCCGTTAAAAAATAGAGGGCGCTGGCTCTCTGGAAAGGAGACGATAAAAATGCCAATTATGCTGACTAGAAAGGACGGCCCGCCTACGCCGTTCCGCAACGCAGAGTACATCCCGTTCTACTACTTCATCCCGAAAAGCATCCTGTCCCGCTGTGAGGCGGAGCTGAACGCCATCCCGAGGAATCCGCAGGAGCTGTTTCACAACCGGGCCGCCTGTGAGTTCGTGGAGAGCAACCTGTTCCGACTGCTCATCATAGACGCCACTGCCTTTATGGTTTGGCCATATATGGGCTTCGGCGAGTATATGAAAATCTACTCCGGCTATGACCCGGCGTGGCGGTTTGCCCACTGCCCGGACTACTGGATTCAAGAGCTGACGGACGAAGGTATCTTGGCGTCCGCCGGCGAATTATTCAAAGGGTGCCACTCGGAATTGGGGTATGTGCCGGAATGGCAGATCGACATCTATCTGAGCTACATCGTACCCAATGTGATGAAAAAGCACCGAATGGACGAAATTATCCGAGTGGCGCGGGAATATCCTTGTTTCGAGGACTTCGAATTTCGGAAAAGCAACCAGAAAACGGACTTCATCCGAAAATGGTACCACACCCGCACCAAGCACCCGATGATCTCACTGGAGGAATTTCAGGAGGCCTATGCCGACACCAACGGCGGACAGGAATACGAGGAGCCGGACCCGTCGCAGAATGTGGAGGAAACAGTGGTAGCGCAGGCGCTGGTGGATCAGTTCAAGGCCACGCTCAGCGAAAAGGATATGCAGATTCTTGAACTGCGTATGAGCGGCGACACGCTGGAGGAGATTGCCGAAAAGCTGAGCTACAAAAATCACAGCGGCGTGTTCAAGCGCATCCGTAAAATTGGGCGGGCTTACGAGGCCTACACCGGCGTGGATTACGGCTTTGAGAGCAGCAAAATCACCGGGTAACACCTACTAAAAATTGGTAGGTGTTATTTTTATGCCCAAACGGAGGTGGATATTATGAAATGGAGAATATACCCGTCCCAGCGAGGGCGGGTCAACAAACTGGTGCGCCGGCGATGCTGCTGCTATGACCACGGCAACTGCATTCTGCTGGATGACGGAGAGCCGCATCGCTGTGTGCAGATCATCAGCCGGAGCGGCATCTACTGCAACTATTTCCGCCGGGCGGTGTTGCCGTCCGATAGGGAGCTATACGCACAAATCAGAGATCAGAATAAATGAGGAGGATACGGAAATAAAAACGACCCACAACACAAAAATCATCGGCATCGACCACGGGTACGGAAATATGAAAACCGCCAACTGCTGCTTTCCCATCGGTATCACCGCCTATGACCACGAGCCGCTGTTCACGGCGGATATGCTGGTCTACGGCGGCAGGTATTATCTCATCGGCGAGGAGCACAAGGAATTTGTGCCGGACAAGATCAAGAATGAGGATTACTATGTGCTGACCCTTGCGGCAATCGCCAAGGAGCTGAAAGCCGAAAATCTCACCGAGGCGCACATTGTGATTGCCGCCGGTCTGCCGCTGACCTGGACAAGCGGGCAAAAGGCGGACTTCAAGGCATATCTGATGAAGAACGCCGAGGTGGAGTTCTCCCACAAAAAGGCGGACTACCACCTCTATATCGACGATGTGCGTATCTATCCGCAGGGGTATGTCGCTATTGTCGGCTTTGCCACCACACTGAAAGGCCGTCAACCTGATTGCCGACATCGGCAACGGCACGATGAACACCCTGTATATGATCAACGGCAAGCCGCAGCAGGGCAAAATGTTCACCGAGAAATTCGGGACTTACCAGTGTACGCTTGCTGTCCGGGAGGCATTTATGCAGAAAACGCAACGGGAAATCAACGATGCCATCATCGACGAGGTGCTGATCACCGGCACGGCAAATATTGCGCCTGCCGACCTGAAAATCATCAAGATTGTCGCCGCCGAGTATGTACGGAACATCTTCCGCAGACTTCGTGAGCACGGCTATGATGAGAATACGATGACCTTGTATGTGACCGGTGGTGGCGGGTGTCTCATTAAAAATTTCAGCAAGGTAAACGCAGACCGTGTAAAATTCGTTGAGGACATCTGCGCCGCCGCAAAGGGATATGAATATCTGGCCGAGACGCAGATGAAGTCTGAGGCGAAGGGATAAGCAAATATCGAATCAATGTGCGGTTTGATTTGGACAAGCCAAAAGAGGCGAAAGCCGCACAGTATTTACAGGTGCTGGATAAATCCCGCAACGCTTTTATGGTAACGGCGATCTTAAACGAAATGCAGCGGCAGACATCCACAAATGGGATTTTGCTGGATGATATTCGGCAGGTTATACGCGAGGAATTGCAGAAGGTGTCGTTTGCTGCGGGAGCTCCTGTTTTTGAGCAAGTACAGCCGAAGCTGACCGAGGAGCAGCAAGCCGAAAATGCAAAGAGTGTGCTGGATGACCTTGAAATGTTCGGCTGAGCCAAAACGCCGAGATGTGGCTCAAATTGCAGCATTTGCAGCAGAATCGGAGCCAATTTGGCGCAAAGACAAGATACACCCAAAGCGGACAAGAACTTTCCACAGGAGTAAAAGGAAGATTCTCGCTTGATGGACGCTTAATAACTTGAGTTCTAACACCATTATACGCAGTATTGAAAATAATGTCGACAAAAAGATTAACAAAATCACGCAAAGCAAACAATTTATCAGATAGTTTTTGGATTGGCAAAATAGCCCTGCAAAAGCAAGTAAAGCGGTAGACAGCAACAGCTAATCTGAATAAATGTTGTAGTTGGCATCTCAAAAGATTATCGAAAACCGTCTGATTTGCTTCTATAAAACAGAATTTTCTGTCTGCGTGAATAACGCATTTATCACAAGCTTTTTCTTTGTAACAACAAGTTATTTTATGCATAAAATATCATTGAATAAAATAACGGTTGGTGAAAAAAGGTGGCATTGAGTACAAGAGAATTGCTTGCAAGGCTTTTAAAATGTGAGGCAGGTGGGGAAGGTGAAAACGGAATGCGTGCAGTTGCGTCGGTAATTGTAAACCGAACCCGCGTTCCAAACGGGGAATTTGCAAGAGTCAGCAAGGGCGGAGATTTCCGTGCCATAATGGAACAACCAAATCAATTTACCTGCCTTAAAACAACTGTCGGAGGACAATATAATCCTCAGAATGTTTACAATATACGCCCTGACGAAATTCACTATAACATTGCCGATTGGGCATTGGCAGGCAATACCGATTCATCTGTCGGAAATTCAATTTTCTATTTTAATCCATTTTCAGATACCTGCCCAACATTTTTTCCGTCAAACAACGGAGTAATTTATAACAGGGTAGGGGATCATTGCTTTTATTCGCCTACCGAGGCTTATTCCAAAACATAAAGGAGCATAACTTAATGGATAATTCTTCAAATATGGCAGTTAATACAACTCCTACGGCAAATCAGATTAATCCCGAACATCTTTACGGACTTGACAAAAACAAAGCCTGCCTCAACAATTCTTGTCCGTCAAAGACAGCGGATACCGGATATTATATTCCTGCAATTGATGAAATTATGCGACACAATCCGTGCGCACCGTCTGTTGCACACAATGATATTGCACACAATGATATGACAGAAAAAGTTCAAAAATCAAATGACAATTCCTCACTTGAACAGGCAGAAATAGCATATGAAGAGGGCGGTAGTACATCGGAAGAGCAACCTAAAAATATAAATAAATACAGCGGAAGTCTTCAAAATATACCGTTTATTAAGGACTTAAAAAAAATAGATACATCTATACCTGTTTTGCCTGCAACCCCTGCCACAACGGCGAGCCCCGGAGCTACTGTTGCAACGCCGATAATGCAGAATATCGGAATGTCGATGAGTGATTATCAATATCCGTTTCCTGTAACAGCTGAAAATCTGAGATATCACAACGGTTTTATGCGAACACAAATCGGAAGAAGAATCACCGTTGATTTTCTCATGGGAGCAAACACAATTGTTCAAAAAACAGGCTATCTTTTAGGTGTTGCTCAGGATTATATCCTTATAAATGAGATTGACACCAACGACATCACAACCTGTGATTACTACAATATAAAATTTATAAAGTATTATTACTAAACCACAGCGGCAAAAACTAAAGTTTATAGTTTTTGCCGCTGTTTTATTGTCATTATTTGCAATGTGTACATCATTTCATTATTTTAACATATAATTTTCTATAGTGTAAAAAATTAAAAAATTGTAAGAAATATTGAATTATTGCTGTAATTTGTGATATAATAAGCGTGCTGATGTTATCGCTTTACAATGCTAAAGTGATAATATTCATTATATTATCAAACATTGGAGATGAATTTATGTTCTGTGAAAAATGCGGCAATAAGCTTAGCGAGGGAGATGCTTTTTGCGAAAAATGCGGAGCTCCTGTTCCTCAGGAAAATCCTGTTACAACAGAAGACAACGGAGTAGATCAAAACAATCAGCAGTTCACACAACCTGTAAATTTTGACAACAATGCTAATGTCACAGAAGGTGTACAGCAGGCGGCACAACCATATCAGGTTCAGAGTCAGCCAAAAGTTAAGAAGCCTTTCCCGACAAAGCTTGTTGTAATTTGCGGTGCGGCAGCAGTTGTAATTGCAGGAATAATCATTACACTTTGCACACTTATTCCATACCTTAACAGAATTAAACTTGATGATTACATAAAAGTTGAATTTGACAAAGGTTCTTTGTACAACGGTTACGCTTCTGCTGACATTTACATTGACAGTGATACTATTGAAAAAGAAAAGATTTCTGATGATAAGAAATCAGACATTGATTACGGCAAGTATGCCGACAATATTTCAAAGGGCGACTGGCAAAGTGTTCTCAGCGATGCAGTAGATGATTATTCTGCAAGTCAGGCATCGGTTTCATCAATCCTTGATTACTGCAATGTAAAGGCATATCTCAAAGACGCTAAAACAGAATCAACAACAGAAGATTCAGATAGTTTTTACACAGTTTCATCAGCAACCATAAACAACATCAGCAAAGATGACACAATTGTTGTTGAACTCAAATGGGATGACAGTGAGTCTGCAAAGAAATATATTTCCGAGTATGAAAAAACTCTCGGAATTCAGTTTGACAAGAGTGATGTCAAGAAAGAGCTCAAAGTCAGCGACATTTTTAAAGAGAAAAAAATCTCACTCAAAGATATGGTTGAAGTGGATATAATCAAGCATATAGTTGACAACAACCTTATCAAAACTTACGGTATAAAAGACGGTGACCTTTCAATCGACATCGCTAAGTTTGACTACAAAGTTGATGATTACAAACTTAAATATGAATCAGGCTCTACTATCAGCGTGTATGATAAGAACGACGATTTTGTAGATTACTTCTATCTTAATGTTGACGGCAGTGAAAGCTACCTTGACGAAGGCGATAAAGTAACATTCAAAACCGAACAGGAAATTATTACAGACACACCGCTTATCATAAAAGACTCATCAACAACAGTTACAGCTAAAGCTAACAAAGTTATGACTGTTGATGAAGCAAAAGCGAATGTTGACAAGATAAATTCTGCTGTCAATGATTACATTGACGAATACTATTCATCACTCACATCTTATTCTCCGGTTGAAATGTACTATGTTCAGCCAAAGAAAGCATCTGATGATGAACAAGCATTTATCCTTGTAGTTGAAAAAGGAAAGTATGACGGTTGGTTTAACAGCTACGATACTTACTATTGCGGCATATACATCAAGAACCCTTATCTGCTTGATGACGAAGTTTATTCCTCAAGTATTGACAGCAGTAGCGGTGATCAGAAACTTGCTGACTACAAGAAGTATGAGAGTTTCCTTAATTCAAAAAATTATACCGCAACAAAAATTTCTTAACCCAAACAATCGGTTTTCAACAAACAACAGGTAGCTATAAGACCTGTTACATATTATTTTATCTTGGAGGAATCACCATGAAATTCTGTAAATATTGCGGAGCACAGCTTGAAGACAATGCTGTTTGCAACTGCGAAAAATCAAGAGCCGCTCAAGCACAGGCTCAGCAGGCAAATGCACAGGCACAGCCTCAGTATCAGCAGCCTGTTCAACCACAACAGCCACAGTATCAGAACCCTGTTCAGCAACAGTATGCACAGCCGCAAAACCCTCAGACACAGCAGTCGCCTTATGCCGTAAATAACACAGCACCCATTGGGGAAAATGCTTTTGTTAAGGCTTTAAAGAACATTCCTGTTGTGTTCACTTCATTCTTTAAGGATTCCAAAACTGTTATCAAAACAGCAAAGGCTGAAAAGGATATCATTCTCGGTGCTCTTTTCTCGGCAATTTTCTTTATTGCACTCATTCTTGGCAATATGTTTCTTATGCTTTCTATGAGCGCACTTGATTTTCCGAAAACACTTCTTGTAAGTCTTGTTACTACTGTCCTTATCGGCGGCTTCTATTCTGTTATTCTCTTTGCATATGTAAAGAAATACAAAACCGAAGAAAACACAGCCAAAGCATTTATTGATTCATTCATCACATTTTCAATTGAATCTATTCCGGCATCAATCGGTTGGATTTTGGCAGGTCTTTGCGCATTAATCAGCGTATATATGTTCCTGTTCTTTTTCGTAATCGTTATGCTTTACCTTGTTATTTCACTTGTAAATCAGGTAAAAGCTAATGTTCCCGAAGCAAAGAACTCTGCATTATTCACTTTAATTCTTACACTCATCGTTGCCGTTGCATTTGTGATTGTATTCTTCATCGGCGCAAAACTTACTATGTGGTCATTTAACACAAGTACATTTGCAACAAGTGTTCTTACATCGCTCATCGGCGGCGGTTCATACTCTTCATTGTATTAATCTGTCATACAAATTCATAACATAAAATTAACGCTCCGAATTTATTCTCGGAGCGTTTTTTATATCAGTTCACTGATTATTGAATTTGAAACAAGAAAACCTTTCGGTGTAAAGCTGATTGACTTGTCTGTAACACTTGTATAGCCGTATTTTTCATACTCCTTAGCTTTTTTGATAATGTAAGAGGGGAGGGTGTATCCGAATTTTTCCTCAAATTCAGAATAATTAAGACCGCTTTTCAGCCTGAGAGAGAGCATAATAAATTCTTCCTCATCTCCGCCCGTACCTTCAAAAGACAGCTTATTGTTATTAAAATTGTCTATGCTTCTCGAATAAAAGAACCTTTTGCCCTCAAAAAATGAGTGCGCAGACGGACCTATGCCGATATATTCACCGCATCTCCAGTAATTGGTATTATGTCGGCTTTCATAACCCTGTTTTGCAAAATTAGAAATTTCATATTGCTTGTATCCGAGAGAATCAAGCATTTCAACAGCTCTCAGATACATTTCGGCCTGCATATCATCATCGGCAAGCTTAAGTTTATTTTGCACCTTATAAAACGGAGTATTCTCCTCGATTTTCAAAATGTAGGATGAAATATGAGTAACTTTGCAATCGGCACAGAAACTGATTGATTTTTCAAGGCTTTCAATTGTCTGATTAGGAATTCCCATCATCAAATCAAGTGAAATATTATTAAATCCCGCACTTTTAGCACTTTCAACAGAAGTTTTTGCGTCATCAATGCTGTGAATTCTCCCAAGCAGCCTTAATTCATCTTCAACAGCAGTCTGCATTCCCATTGAAATGCGATTAAATCCGCAGGCATACATTTTTTTAAAATCAATAGTTTTGGCGGAGTCGGGATTGACTTCAACCGTAATCTCGGCATTATTTTGAATATTAAAATTGAACTTGATAAAATCAAGAATATCACAAAGTCTGTCTGCACCCAAAACACTCGGCGTACCGCCGCCGAAATATACGGTTGCAACATCTCTTTTGGCTTTTTCAGACCAGTATTTTATTTTATCTTTTAATTCAATCACATAATTATCGAAAGCGTTTTCATCTGCATTGCCGCTGAAAAAATCGCAATACGGACATTTGTGCTTACAAAACGGTATGTGAATGTAAAGACCGATAGAATTACTCATAAAAAAACCTCATAAATGATTTTGAGGCAGAAACACAAGTTTCTGCCTCGATTTGGAAGGTATATGAAAAAATAGGAAAAATCACATTATGTCCTTCTGTACCAATATATTACAATAT
>ERZ1034952.1278-NODE-1278-length-20861-cov-9.175046_pt1 | contig 20861 bp, 27 predicted proteins | sample MGYA00520625_ERZ1034952 | MGnify/ENA primary metagenome ERZ1034952 (study PRJEB33766, sample SAMN09781773) | gut metagenome | biome: gut microbiome | host: Homo sapiens | place: Madagascar | study: EMG produced TPA metagenomics assembly of the PRJNA485056 data... | reverse complement strand
ATGATCTGCATTTCATGGCGCAGGAATTTTTTGCCAATGGGCTTCATTTTTCCGCTGCATTTGCCGCAGACCAGTTGGTCTTCCGGCAGTTCCAGGAAGACTTCCTCTTCCGGGAGGCCATTCAGCATCTCGGCCTGGCTGCGTTTCTTCTTCCGCTCATGCTGGGGAACCAAAATGGTATCCGGGGTCGGCTCCTCCGCTTTGGGGGCTTGCTCCTTTTCCGCCTCATTGAAAAAGCTGGTCTGTTCATGCAAAACATAGCTGTTTTCCTCACTGGACTGACCGAAACGGGCCCTCTGGGCATTGGAAAAGACCTCATTCATGTGCTCCAGCTTCCGCCTCAACTCGTCAATTTCCGCTTTCTGTTTTGCAATGGTATCTTCCAATGCAGCCACTTCCGCAGCGGTGTATGTACTTTTTTTATCCGCTGCGGCCATGGCTCACACCCCTAAAAAGTAGATTTATCCTAGACTTATTATACCATAAATCCAGGATAAAGTACAGAAAAATATGCGGTTTTTAGAATATTTTCGTCAGAACAAATCCTTGGGCTTTCCTTTGCGGATGGCTGTTTTCTGCTCTATTCGGAGTCCTTCCATGAGCCAGCGGAAGCTCTGGGGTTCCAGCAGCTTCAGCTCCGCTTCTGACCTGGGCCACTGAAATCTGCCGTTGGACAACCGCTTGTACAGAAGAATATAGCCGTCTCCTGTCCAGTACAGTGCCTTGATTCGGTCTGTCCGGCGGCCACAGAACAGAAAGAGGCTTTCTTCATTCAGCTGACCACCATACTGCTGGGTCACCACTGCGGCCAGCCCGTCGATCCCAAGACGGAGGTCTGTGTAGCCGCAGGCAATGTAGTAACTGCGGACTTTGGTCAGATCCATCATAGCGATTGGATGGAGCGCAAAAGCGCCGCAACGGCATCCATATCTACACCGGACGGCAGCTCCAATTCCGCCCCACGATACCGGATGTGAAGCTCCTCCTCAACAGGCGTAGCCACTTCCAGCGGTACAAGTTCCGGCGCAGAGGCCACAATTTGCGTGCGTAGCTTCTTCTGCCAGTAATAGAAGCTCTTTTCCGAAAGCCCATGCCGGATGCAGTACTCCTTGTTCGTCAGCCCACTGGCCTTACATTCCTGAATTACCGCTGCCCATTGGATTTGTCGGTATTCATCCCGAACAGCAAGGATATCTCCCATTTGCTCACCCCATTTTCCAGTTTCTCAAATAGCTGAGGCTCAGCTATTCGAGATTTGGGATATTATCTCATAGAGGTGGGGGAAATGCTAGGCGGGGGGTTATTGAGCGCTTACGCCAGGAACAAGGTTTGGCAGAGCATATCTATTATTACCGGCTCCGGAAACTCCGGCAGGCTGCCTGCACAGCTCTGGAACAGGCACAACCATTGCAGTTGGCAGAGGTTCCGCTGGCTCCGAAACAGGAAGAGAGCCACGCAAAGCTCCGGCTGACTACCAATGTGCTTCTTTTTGTCGCATATTCATTTTTTGCTTTCATCTGGTTGGTAAAATTAAAGTGCTGAGTGTACAGCTGTAATGATCTGTGATTGTATGGTGCCCCAAAAGGATTACTATTGTTCTGTCATTTTTTATTCAACAACAATTCCGATGCCTCCATTTGATATAATACACCGCAGAAATATGCAAAATCCACTTTGAAACAGTTTGCTAGCAGAATTGTATCACAGTTTTCTTTTTCAGCAAGCAGGACTAAGCAAATATACCCCAGTCTTTGCCAAATTCCCATGGAGTTTTCTCAATATTCATCACAGTACGGATATACTTTGTGCCAGAACCATAATCGTCAGACCAGCTCATTTGAGAGGGGGAAACTACTGTGCAGTTTCTCTCTTTGCCTCGATTATGTTGTGATCTTGAATCCGATACACTACATCACACATTTCTTCCACCTCTTCCATATGGTGACTGGCAAGAATAATCAGTTTTCCTTGCGTTTTGGCTTCCTGAATGATTCGGCATACATCTCGAACACCTTGCCTATCCAGTCCGTTGGTTGGCTCATCCAGAATCAAAATATTGGGGTTATCCATAATGGCTTGCGCTATGCCCAAACGTTGGCGCATTCCAAGAGAATATAAGCCTACTTTTTTTCGGCTTTCCGGCTCCAATCCGCATATCTGCATTGCGTGTTTGACTCTTTTGGCATCGGGTTTGTGAGATAAAGAATCTAGGTACATCAGATTATCCATGCCTGTTTTATTGAGTAGAAAACCCGGTGTTTCAATAATGATACCGCAATTCTCCAGAAATTCTATATCTTTGCCAATAGTTTTGCTGTTGCATGTTACGCTTCCTTCCGTGGTAAGTGAAAGACCGCAAATTAGTCGGAGTAAAACAGTTTTGCCTACGCCGTTTTCTCCGATTATGCCGTAAACACTGCCGGAAGAGAAGGAAACTGAAATATCTCTTAAAATCCAGTTCTTCCCGTACTTCTTTCCAACATGATCCAAAACAATTCGACTCATAGCTTTCGTCTCCTTTGCCAATTCACAAAATGTATTATTAGAATTGTTCCACAGATTACCAGCAGGGCGTTCCTTAAAGCCAGATCAGGGGGAATCCCGGAACTGTCATAAAGCTTGCTTCTAAATACCATCCCCCAGGATGTCGGCAGGTATTTCCATTTTGGGTTTAAAAGTTCTCCAATATAAAAAACAGAAACAATGGATAAGATTGTTACGATTAGTGCAATAGGCACAGATTCTACTATGAAATAAAGGCTCAAGAAAAAACACATCCACATAATGTGTCCTATGGCAGTAAGTAAAAAAGCATTTATGGCAAATTCCACTGGACTTACGATAAAGCCAACCAGTGCTACTAGGCTTCCCCAGAGAGCAGAAATAATAGCACAGGGTATAATTTGCATTTGGGCGAACTTTCGACTGCATTTTAACCGTATTCGGATAAATATTTCTATATGCTGAATACAACTAAGATATTCACAGGCAAATAGTAGTGGTGGAATAGTCAGTAGGTGCCATCGCAAGAATGGGCGGATTAGCAACTCTAGCTCACTTTTTGGAAGAGGTACGCCCCAAAGTACATTGACACTTTTTCCACCAATGGCAAAGCAGATTGCAAGTACCGCAACCAAAGAAATAAGTAGTTTTGAAGATATTGACAGCAGAAGCTTGCTCCATTTCATAGTACTAACCGTTTCCTTAACCATTTTATTGGTAAGAGCAATGCAAAAATAATGCTCCCGAAAAGAATTCCGGAAAGGAAAAAATCCGAAAAAGATTTGTTGAAAAATTGATGAGCTGGTAGAGCACAGTCTAACAGCGAAAATGCGAAGCGAAATAATACTCCATGCCCATTATTGCTCACTACATAGTTTAGTACATGGACTCCTATTCCTATAGGCCAGCCTTTTGTTCCACCTAATAGAATGTTGCAGTTCATTATAATTAGCGCCAAAACCAGGCAGTAAGCACTGTTAAGCAGAAATGTAATCCACACAGCTGTCCATGGGGATACGGCGGTGGTATAATCTTGATAAGGAAAATAAAGATCGAAGTTGTTGGCAAATGCGCCTGATTCCGTAAGGCACTTCATAGTGGGACTCCAAATGCCCCAGACAAGTTTTTTTGTAAAAAATAGGGAAAGTAAAAAGGTAATTGCAAATATAAACAGGTTGTACAGTAATATTTCTAACACCAGAAAAAGGATTTTGGATACAAGCCATTGTTGCTTTCCAACTCTCGCAATTTCGTAGATACTGCGATTTGAAAAGTATGGCATATCGAATGTCAGTAGCAGAGCTCCAAACAAAAATACACAAGTAAAGCTTTCACGGCAAGAGCCATTGATAATATAGCACTCAACCGGATTTACAGCCAGCGTTATCGTATTCGCAAAACGAAGAAATTGGCTGATGAAATAACAAGCAACGGCTGCTCCCATGAGGAATATGATAAAGGTTCTCTCGTTTTTCCCAAACTCCGAAAACTGTGCTACGATGATCTTGCCAGTTTTTCTCACTTTACTAGCCTCCGTTTCATCGTAAACATGGATACTATCCCCGCCGTAATATTCCAAAAGATTTGGTAGCAAAATGCAAATATTAAAGAGGGAATTCTGTTATAATCTGCCCGAAAAAAATATAGTGGATTGAAAATTGACGGACCCAGTAGATACCAGAGTGCCTGATATATAATAAATGGGAGCACGAGGGAAGCGTAGGGATTAGGAATAATGGCGGCAACAATCAATCCGACTGTTGCCCACAGAGATCCAAATAGCATGGCAAGGAAAACACGAAGTATATAAAATCCCAGGCCATGAATAGCGAGAGGTAAATTCCAGACTGCCCACGGTCCACCATTAAGAAATGATGCACTTTCCGACGTTTCCGGAGATCCCGACACAATTTGGCAAAAAATAACCGTCACTGAGATCATAATTCCCATTACCATAGCACCTGACAAAGCAACTGAAATCCATCGGTTGAACATATATTTTCGAAAGCCGATTTTGGAGACGATACTATTGGCATATTTTGATCGACACTCCACGCAAAAGGATGCCCCATATGGTAAAACGGCAAAAATTACTGCAAAGGGAGTAAAATCGCTGATGCCCATGGAAATTGAAAAAAGTTCAAGAGGTGAGGAAAAAAACCATACACGCGAACTAAGCAGCACAGGGTGCAAAACCAGAACCAGTCCTCCAATGAGCGAAAAATAAAACTGCCACGAGGTTAGAATTCGCCTAAAATCCGCTTTAATCATCATGTATTTATACTCCTTGACAACAAAAACTCCCAGTGTCGGCATATAGCTTCAGACTATATGGAAAAACATCATCAGCTATTCCATAAAAAGTCCATACTGGTCGGAATAAAAATTCATCTGGGGAATCACCCAATTCTCCCCAGTATTCTAATTGAATATGATATATTTCTAACATGTTAGGAAACTGCATTAATTGTATCTGGTTTTCAAATGAGTTTAGTATATCACCGAGACTCATTGTGTGTTGAATTTCTGTTTCGTTGATCCGTTCGAAGTTGAAAACACCTTGCATATACCCTATGCCATCTTGTGAAATACCAACATCCAAACCTGTCAGGCCTGGAATAGAATAAAGGCAGCAAGGGATTCCTTGATAAGATAGCTGAAATCCTATTCGATACCAGGATTTCTCAGTTTTGTCATCCTTTTCAATATACGCCTTATACGGAAATAATTCAAAATCCGTATAAGATTTCAATGTTTGAATTGTGTCTTCGATTGCTACATCTAGAGAGTATGAATTTTTATCTATATTTTTCATCTCGATATCTGTAAAATACAGATATCTTTTTTCTATTTGATCTAAATCTAAAACTTTTCCGGAAACATCCAGTTTTGTGTCACAAAAATAGAGGCGATTCGTATCGGATAAATTCATATATACAAGCGTATCTCCAGTAGAACCTGCTGCAATCCATGTATTTGTCTCTTCTTGCTGTGCATCCGGGAAACGTTCTAAGAGAAAATTCCGCACCATATCATCATAGTAAGTTTGTGAAGTACACACAGATAAACAAGGAACAACTCTTGCTCCTGAGTCGTTGTATGTCGCATTTATTGTAATTCCCCTGCTTGGATACTCCCTAACAACTCTGTTAGCTTTCATAGGTGATAATTCATCATGGAAAACCAATTGATTATCACTGATTACATCCCTCCCCACTGTTGGGAGTTGCGTTTTTTTAATAATAGCAACCGTCGATACTACCAGTATTAGTAAGAAAAATAATCCAATGTATCTTTTCATACGAATATCCTCTCTAAAGCGATAATTCTGCGTGCAGACAGGGCATTTCTGCCCTGTCTGCTTGGATTAAAAATTACGATGGGTTTGTATCGTCTGCATTGAATTTCCCGAGAATAGAATATGTTCCAGCGGAGTCGTTATCAAAACGTCCTTCAATGAAATAATCTTTCTCATTTGCAATTGCTTGATTTACATATGTTGGATGGCGAAGGGAATTAGTGTTATTATACCAATAATAAAGCGTAGAACTTGTATAGTCAGTACTTTTTAAGTGAAGATAGAATCCCCACCCCGGTGCGTTTGTATACCCGCATTTAATCGTACCGGCATCATTGGGCTGTGTTTTATGGTTGGTATTGCCATATTCATCGTTCTGGATAGAAGTACTGCCTTTTTTCTGGGTAATATTGAAATAATAATCTTCATTAGCAGCAAAAGCGGGAACTGCAAGGCTAAATACCATCACGACGCAAAGGATACACGAAAATAGTCTTGAAAGTTTCATTTTTCTCCTTTCATTATCTCCTCACAAAAAGGAAATGCCTAGAATGTTTTGTTGCCAACCAGTGCTCCTTATCATTGGCAATCTATGATAACCTTACAGAAGCCGTTTTACTGCATGCAAGTAAATGCTCGGAGCGTTTTATTTTGAATCGCTGATCAGACGAATTCATATAGGTGAATGCTTTTCACTATTTAGGATTCGGAGAATTTCTATGCCAGCACTTCTGGATATGTTCATGAGATGGTCGTTTTTAGCAGTAGCATGATTCCGGAAAATAACACAGTCAAAGCAATGTAATAGTACTCTAAATGAGCAAATTCATAAAATAGTCAAAACGCCCCTATAGCGACGAGCACCCACGCAGAGAGGTTGAGGAACTCCATCTGTGCAAGTCAGGAAATACCACGCAACAGTCAGAATGTTCAGAAAGCTGTCAATCGCTATAGTGGTGCGGTTCATAAAGGATTTTAGTCCCAGATAGCGCTTTTGCTGTTTGAACATGACTTCAATTTTCCAACGGTGTGTATAGTGTTCCAGAATTTCAGCATCAGCAAGCGAGAAATCAGAGCACAAAAACACTTTCAAGGTGTTACAGACCCCGAATTTTTCCTTTGGATATGTAAGCAGTACAACAGCCCTTTTAAGCTTGTTAAGTGGGCCTTCATAACGATGTACAAAATACTCCTGACCTTTCACCGTTACAAGATGAAATTGGTCTTGTGTGCGTGTTGCCGCATAGGCGCTGGCGGAAATGCGCTTCCCGTCAGGGTAGAGAATGCGATTTGACTTCATTGCGCCTATTAAATGGCATTTCTTTGCGATGCATTTGTTCCAAATACCCTTCAGGTAGATTAAATGAAAAGTCCTCCATTTTCAGAGATTCATCTTCATTCAAGCACATCCCAAAAATACTTGCTAGGAGAATCGCTATTAACAACACAATTAAGGAAACCTTTTTCAAATTATAGTGCTCCCTCATTAGATTTTAATCTCCTTTTGCGTGATGCTTTGGCTTAGTCGGTAGCTTACAAAATCAGCTAAATTTGCTGTAACGATCCGTTTGTGTATAGTTTATATGACAAAGAACCAATACCTAGTCCGTTAAGCAGTATATTTAGCTGCGCAGTGCTTCCGTTATAGGAAACACTATAGGACAAACCGGACAATTGTTCATTGCTGTAGGATGCCACAACAGAGTTGATTACCGCACTCTGCTCAACCTCTGAATACACACCCGATACTGTTACTGTCAGCGTTGCAATAAATACACCGTTACGATCATTAACAGAATGAACAAATGTTTTTGTTTTCTGCCGTTCTGGATAACTAAACGGTTCAATTGCACTTTCATCTTCTGCTGTTTCAACTAAAACGCAATAGTAATTTCCATTATCCAACAGCACCAAGTTTTCACAGCACACAGGATCACCTTGCTCCAGAGTCTCTACATTGCTAGAAGTTTCTGATGCAAATGCGGTAATACTCATGGATAAAATCAAAGAAACTACGAGTAAAAAATTCAATATTTTTTTCATAATTATAAACTGCCTTTCTGCGAAAGGCACCGACAGGGGTTATGAAACATGGGCGCTTTCGCTAATAAAATTTGGCCTCAATGAAAAAGTTTGTGTGTTTGTATGCTCCGAAGCCAAACAGCATCATACAACATGAGTTGGATGATGAACATTCCCTTGGGGCGCAGGATGCAAAATTCAACACATTGGCTGCAAGATTCTATTTGGTAATAAAATGTAAATCACACCACTTTTTTCATTGAACCTTTTCTTTTGGGAGCATATGCAAAAATTGTGGCAAAAATAAGCATGGTTGTCGACATTGCGATACCCGTTAATGCCCCATCGATCAGTTGGTTATGCTGCCAAACTAAACTACAGTTTTGCTAAATCTCATTTCGTTCTTTCCGAGAGTGCTTTTCCAGAATTAACCATTCCCGCAAAGATAAGGATTCCCTCCAGAGTTGTAGAAGCCACTATGGGATAAAGGATGTGCCAACCAGCAGCTGCGGCCCATATTCCAAGAAGTGCATACGCTGATGCCAACCATCGGGAAATTCGTTGGTAATACAATCGGTCATTAATCGATAGTGGCTTTTCTTTGACATCCATGGGACTGAAAAAAAACACTACTGCGCAACCAACAATCAGAACCACCATAGCTATGGTTGAATGTTCAGCTTGCAGCATCCCTCGGATTCCCACTGTGGAAAGTAGCAGTGCTAGGATAGTGCTGAGCATACAGCCACGTTCTGTCTTGGCATGGATACCGCCAGCATATTCGCGAAGAATTGAAAACATGAAATAGAATAAAATGCTTTCCCAAAAGATACCCAATGCGCTACCGAATATGGCAACCACAAACAGATACAGTGCAGATGACAGCAACAGGAAAAATCCATAACCATACAAATCGACATCCTCAGATAAAATTGTGCCGGAGGCTGCCAGCCTACGGGCAATTTTTTCTCCCCAATTGGTAATCACCGCTTCTCCTTTTTGAAGCGAGACAGGCCATTGGGAATTTGGGGCTGGTAAATCAGGCTACAGCTGGTACGATTGGCATCTCTGCGCAATGCCTTTTCAGCAGCCTGCTTCGCCAGAACAGCCATCATTTCTTTTGCATTCTTCACGGCAATCACCTCCTCTCATCGCAAACATACCATGGATACATTTTCATTTCAAGAGGTTATGCAAAAGTGCGGGGAAATCCTGCGTAACTGTCGATTTTCCTACTATAATCGAATTGTCCTGTTTTTTCTTGATTTGTAATGATGGAATCGGATTTATCGGCTGTAGCTTGTCTACTTTTGGGACAATATATGGTATCCTTTCAAAGAAATGAGGGGATGTGCGTGGAACTGGATCTAAAACGTATTGGAAAGCGTTTCCGAAATGTTCGAAAAATGACTGGATTGACCCAAGAGGCATTTGGTGAAGCATTGAACTTGTCTAAAAACCACATTTCTGATATAGAACGGGGATGTTCCTTGCCTACAGTCAAGGTTTTAATCAGTGTTTATACACGATTTGGCCATACGCCTGATGAAATTCTCTTGGGTTCAAAGCCCCAGGATTTGGATGAAATGATGAAGAAAATTTCTGCCCTTACCCCCACTGGGCGGCGACTCCTGGAAAAGCAATTGGATAATCTTCTGGATGAAAGTCTGTGATTGAAAGCCCACGCCATTTTCGGCGTGGGCTTTCAACTGCAAAAATATAGCAAATTTACGCAAAATTACCGAATCGCAAAAATTGACGCTGAATAGGCTGTGTGATATATTATACTCAATACATCTTTGAAAATGGGAGTGTTTTGTATGCGCATTCTGATATGTGACGATGAGGTGCGTTATATTCAACCTCTGCGAAAATGCTTGGAACAGTACATGGCCGAACATAATATTCCGTCCGAAATTACAGAGACTGTAGCTCCTCAGAAAATTCTCTTGTCGAAAGAAGTTTATGATATTGCTTTCCTGGACATTCAGATGGATGGTGCGGACGGGTTAACCCTGGCAAAAGAATTGCGTCAGCGCAACCGAAAGACGGCGCTTTTTTTCATTACGAATTATGAAGGATATCAGGACAATGCTATGGATCTTCAGGCCCTTCGTTATTTTAAGAAGCCATTTGAGCCGGAGCGGTTGACTGTGGGATTGGATAAGGCTTTGGAATATATTGATGGGGCGTATGTAGATGTTTTTCTTTATTCCGGTGGCGTTCAGCAGCGGGTTCTGGTTGATGATATTCTGTATCTCACATTGGACGGACGAAAGGTTGCAATTCAAACGGCCAAGAGCCGATTCTTAGTAACAGGAAAGCTGGAGGAATGGATTGAACGCTTTCCGCACACTTTCTTCCGACAACCCCATAAATCTTTTTTCGTGAATCTTCACCATGTTGAACGGTATGCCTATTCGGAAGTGCAAATGTCCGATGGAGCCCGTATTCCAATCGCCCCCAAAAAGCAGCCGGAATTCAGGCGTGCCTGGTTTGAGTATATCGGGAGGTAAAAATGCTGAATCCTTTCGTATCATGTGTAATATATGCATTGGAGGCACTGATTTACTATATCTTTCTCTCTCGGGTCAGCAATCCACGATTCTGCAAATGGAAGTGTATCCTGATTGGTCTTTGCTTATTTGAGGTTGGCTCTGCTTTCAATATTCTCTCCCACAATGACGTTTTCGTAAATACATCTGTCGTTATACTTATCGTTACAGTATTCTTCAAATGCTGTTTTGAGCCATCAATAAAAGTATCTCTTCTCTACAGCCTTATGCTTGCCGGACTCAATTTTGCAATAGAACTCGTCGTTGTTTTTGTCTTTTCATTCTTGATGGGAATTTCTATTTTGAAGTATCAAGACGATCTTGCAGTTCTCTTCATGGAAACCATTTCTTGCAAGTCTGTGTTTTTTATGGTTTGTTTAATGCTTTCAAATTGGACATCAAAAAATATAGTGCATAAGATCCCATCATCCCTGTTTATCTATCCGGCCTGCGTAACAGCGTGTTTACTCGTTTTCTCATATTTTATATTTTCCGAAATACTAACAAAAAGCGGCCAGATACTTCTTGCTGTTACAAGTGGAACATTATTGTTGTCGTTAATCTTTCTATTTAGTACCTTCCAACATGAAATTGAAAAGGATGGAATGCTTGCAATTGCTCAGGAGGAAAACGCACACCTCAAAACGGAAAAAGAATATTTTGACATTTTGGAAAAGCAAAATCAAAACCTGATGTTATATGCACATGATGTGCGAAAACATCTGAACGCTATCCGTGAGATGAGCCAAGACCCCGACATCAATGAATATGTCGCCAAGCTCTGCGGCGAATTGACAACCTATACGCAATCTTGCCAGAGTGGCAACAAGCTATTGGATGTCATGATCAATCGATATGTTTTGGACTGTGAATTAAAGAAAATCTCGTTTGAATATAGTGTGAGAGAGTGCCCTTTGCGTTGCCTGGAAGATTTGGATCTTGTTGCGATCTTAGGCAATCTGATGGACAATGCAATTACCGCCGCAAGCGAATCAGAAAAGAAGTGGGTATCTTTAACCACCTCGGTGCGAAACACTTATAATGTCGTTGTGATAAAAAATAGCTGCGATGTACCGCCCCAGGCGCAAGGAGAAAGGCTCCTCTCCACCAAGGAAAACCCTCGTTTCCATGGCTATGGGCTTAAAAGCGTTGCAAAGGCCGTAAAAAACTACCATGGTGATCAGTACTGGAGTTATGACCCAGACAATCAGATATTTACAATGACGGTAATTCTGCAAAATTAACTGTAGGCTGGCAGAACCAGCACTATAATCTCATACGAGCTAAAACGGCAGACCTTGCTTTTGAGGTCTGCCGTTGCGTTTGTATGACATATGTGAACACACTTTCTGGATACACACAATAACGAAACTTAAAAAATAAATTCTTGCGAAACATTTACGAACATTTGTTCTTGACATTGCTTGCGTAACCAGCTATAATATGCCCATCCGAAGTAAATGATTCCACCAGCAAGGCCATCCACTCACTCAGGAAATGGGAAGCCGCCATCTCCTGCGGCCTTGCCGATTGGAAGCAGCGTCCGTTTGAAACATTCTCGTCCTCTCAGAGAATGCGGTTTTTCGCTTGAGGAGGTTCCCCCGATGAAAGTATTTATTTCGAACAAGGAGATTGAAGAAATTGCTTACGGCCTGATTCAGGCGGCCTGTGGGGCCCTGGCATCCGGCCCCATCGATATTGACGGCATTGCCCGCTTTCTGAATCTGCAGGTCCAGTACGAACAACTCGCAGAGGACGATCAGGACAAGATTGGCTTTGTTTCCAACGGAACTTATCCGCTGTGTGTACGTCGTCAAAACCAGAAAGTGGGAATTGTCTTCCCAAAGGACACCATTATTCTGGACACCTTCTTACGGCGTCCCTCCGAGAACTGCCGCAGACGGTTTGTTCTCGCCCATGAAATCAGTCATATTCTCATCAACCGGGCAGACCCGCTTCACAGCCCTGCCTGCTTTGACCGGGAATATGACAGTGAGCGGCAATACAGCCTTCGAGAACTGCAAGAACGGCTGAACCTGGGCGAATGTCAGGCAAATTCCATGGCTGCCATGCTGCTGATGCCCCTGCCCCTGCTGCAAAATACCCTACGCCGCCACCTACACCGCAGCCGCCTCCCTATCTACGGCGAATCTGTTCTGCTGCCCAGCACCAAGCCCGCCATTCACGCAATGGCAGACGAACTTGGCGTTTCCTTTTCAGCCCTCCTTATCCAGCTGAAAAAGTATAATCTGGTTGACCACCGGGAAATCACGGAATACTTCCAAAAAATGAGGGAATCGGTATGAGCGGATATTCACAATACCAAAGGCCTGCAAACGCCGCACCTGACAAGCAGGAAAAGCTGGACATGTCAGCCACGGAGGCATCCTGGTTGACGCTTCGGGAAATACGCTGCCCTCGCTGCAATTTTCCTATTATGAAGGTATATTCTGACGCAGTCGGTCACGTTCGCCCCAAGTGCCCCAAATGTAAGGCACAGGACCCCATCAACCTTGCCTACTTCCGTAAGCAAAAAGGGATTGGCCGTCTGAAAACCAGATACTACTAATAACTGATTACAATTTAATAACCACGACTTACATTCGCGTATGCGGAGCCGATCTATGATCGAGACTGCCCTAGCACCGTACAAAGTCGGAATCAATGGGATAACCATACCCATTTTGATTCCACTTTTACGGTGCTTTTTTGTTGCCCGCTGCGCTTTGTACGATGAAAAGAAGTCCTTTCCCGGATTCCTCCGCGGAAAGGACTTCTTATGTTTTTATCCCAATGGCAGGAAAGCCTGGCCCGGTATCCCTGATCTCCAAAATTTTGACTCATCCAAATTTAAAATTTTAAGGAGATCTATTATGGAATTTAATTATGGACTTGAGCGGAAAAGATTTGACGGCGAGTGGGAACGACTCCGGAAGTCATACCACGAAGCTGGAATGAGCGAGGAAGCAATAGAGGAAATGTACGAATTTGATTTTAAGGAATTTAATCGCAGACGTGCGACAGCAAAATGGGAGCAGCCCTTCACCGCAGACATCACAGGCAAAAATGAGGACGCCTCCACCTTATTTTACAAATTTATGGAGCCGTTAAGCCACACGGATGTTTATTGCACAGGTGCTCCCAGATACTCCTGGATTGAACAAGTTACGAACGATGCACTCTATATGCGGCTGTCACAGTTGCCGGACCAGGATAAGGAACTTTTGACCCTGCTGGCAATTGATGGGTTTACACAAGAAGAAGCCGGTGTATTTCTTGGCAAGAGGCAGCCCGCCATATGTAAAAGGGTAAAGAGGCTTGGAAAATTTTTATTTTCAACGCAGGGAGGACAGAACTATGAATCGTAAGGCAACCCGGACTAACGGAATCACAGTAGCACTCTGTCCATCTTGCGCAAAAAGCTTCTACAATTCAATAGGGAACGGATTTATTCGCAGAGTGGACCCTTACCAGACCGAAAAAGAAGTGTGCTCTTATTGTGGGCTTCGACTTGGGTGGGATTATATCATCCAAGCCAGCGTAAGCAGAAAGTCCACTTGCGTATCCAAGAAAGGTGGTGGTAGGCATGCGTAAAGGAAATACCATTGTTCGTTCTCCGGAGGAGCTTCCTTTGATTTTAGGGGCATCGGATGTTGCCAATATCTTGGGGATTTCCCGTGCGAAAGCCTATCAGCTTTTCCATAGACTGGACTTTCCCACACTGAAACTGGACAAGCGTCTGTTGGTTCGACGGGAGCTATTTTTCCAGTGGCTGGACAAGCAAACCCAGGTGGAGGGATACGGTGGATAGAATTGCATTGTATTGGATATTGCGTTATAATAATGACGGTAAAAGTAATGGGCCGTTTTCCCGAAATACATACGGAAAGTGAGGAAATTATGGCAACAAAGAAAGCAAACGGGAGCGGTTATATTCGCAAAAGAGCAGATGGCCGATGGGAGGGAGTGTATTGCAACGGCTATAATCCCAAAACAGGGAAGCTCATTCGTAAATCCGTATATGGCAAGACCCAAAAGGAGGTCCGGCAGGCACTCTCTAAGATTTCTTCTGAAATCGATGGTGGCACTTACGCGGAACCATCCAAGATGAAAGTTTCACAATGGTTAGATGAATGGCTGACAAACTATGCCATGAATATTAAGCCTGCCACTAGAAGTGCCTACGAAGAACACATCCGTGTCCATATCAAACCGGCTCTGGGTGATTTCCCATTAAAGCAGCTCTCTACCCGGGATATTCAACAACTCTACACGGGGTTACTGAAAGAGCGGGAGCTGTCCCCCAAGACTGTGCGCAATATTCACGGCGTTCTGCACCGTACATTGGAGCAGGCAAAGCTACTGGGCTATATTAAAGTCAACCCAGCAGATGCCGCTGTTCCTCCGCGTGTAGAGAAAAAGCAGGTTGAGGCCATGGACGTGGAGGATATTGGAAAGTTCCTTCATGCCATCAAGGGCAGCAAACATGAGTATCCCTTGTTCGTGGCTGTATTCACAGGCTTACGCCAAGGCGAACTTCTGGGGCTGACCTGGGACTGTGTGGACTTTGAGCATGGTCTGCTGCTAATAAACAAGCAGCATAACCGGGTCAAAGGCGATACTGAATTTCGGTTTGCCAGTCTAAAAAATGACAAGACGCGTGTACTGACTGTAGCCGACGAGGTTATGGAAGTTCTGAAGCTGCAAAAGCGGCGTCAAGAAGTCTGGGCAGCCACGTTAGGGGATGGCTGGTCAAATTCTGACAATTTGGTATTCACCACAGAGTTTGGCCGTTACATCAACAACAAGGTGCTCTATCAGAACTTCAAGCGAATTATGAAGAAGCTGGGAAATCCCAATCTTCGATTCCATGACCTTCGCCATACTTACGCCGTCAACAGTCTCCGTGCTGGGGACGATATTAAAACGCTGCAAGAGAACCTGGGTCACGCTACTGCCTCATTCACGCTATCTACCTACGCCCACGCAACACCTGGTATGAAGCGAGAAAGCGCCAAGAGAATGACCGATTTTATCCACACAGTGCAGGGAGCATAGCGTTCGCTGTTTGACCGCAAAATTTCGGCGTTACGGTCACGGTTACGGTCAGATCAAATTTGGTTCAAAAAGAGGTAACTTTTTGAAAGCAAAAGTCGGCCATTTCCCCGCAAAGCGAAAGAAACTCCGCACCAAAATTGGTGCGGAGTTGGTGGGGGAAGGTGGATTCGAACCACCGAAGCTATAAGCAGCAGATTTACAGTCTGTCCCCTTTGGCCACTCGGGAATTCCCCCAGATATTCAGTTCTTGTCGGAACTTATTTATAATAGCATAGATTTCTCGTTTGTCAAGCATTATTTTTCTTGTGTTCCAATTCAGCCTGGGAAAGCGGAAGTGTGGAATGGGTCTGGTGACGGCGAAGCTGGAAGATACAGCTGCGCATGTGGTTGCTCTGTCCATTCTGCTGCTGAATCTGCGAAAGATTCAGTACGCTTTTTTACAATTTCTGGATTGGCTGCTCGGCTTTTTGCAACCGCGCGAAAAACTGAGGGTTGTTCAGTAGACATTAAACAGCGACGGGCACAAACGGAAGAAAAACGTTTGTGCCCGTCGTTTTGCGCTGTCGTGTGGAAGCGACTGGGGTAAAGCCCCTAGGCAAGCCTATGCATCTATGCAATTGAACTGCCGCGTACCGAACGGTGCGCCTGGCGATGTGGGAGGCTGCTGTGAAAATAGAGCTTATGCTCGGTTATGCAGCTCTCGCCCCCTGTCTGCCTTTTTCACAATGGGAAGCCACAATTCGCAGTAGCGGGAGTTGTTCAGTGGTTCGTTGCCTTCTTCCCAGTACCAGTGGATCACGCCAATTTCGGGGGCTTCCCGCAGCTCGTATCCGGATGTGGGAAGCCATTCCGATACCGCTCTGCGGTGCAGTTCGTCTTCCAGATCGCAGGGGAATTTGCAGCGCTCTGTTTCGCACACCAGATACTGTCCTGCCGGAATTTGCAGGTGCTCAAATTCCTTTGCCATTTCTCCCAGGTCTTCGTCAAAGTCCCTGAGGACAATCTGGGGCAGCTGCTTTGCAAAGAAAAAGTCGTATCCATCGGGAGAAAAATTGGTCATCACTTCATAGATATCCACAAATTCCCGGGACATCCCCTCCAGCATATACTGCAGCGCCCGGGTCTCGCAGGCAAAGTAGTGATCCTGCGCCTTTCGGTCGTTGGGATTGCCGCAGAAACGGCGCTTGTACCCGGTCAGCAGCATGGCCGGTTTCTCTTCGATTCTGTAATTCATAACGTTACCACCCTCCAAAGATACTTTAATGGACAGGCGGGAAAAGGATTTCAGCTGTACGCCGCTGCCGCGCGCCTGCGACGGCGTAACGCCGTGGAACTTCTGGAATGCTCTTGAAAAGCTTTCCGGGGTGTCGTAGCCATACTTGTAAGCCACATCGATGACCTTGCCCTTTCCGGAGGCCAATTCAGTACCGGCGAGGCTCAGTCTGCGGCAGCGGATATATTCGCCCAGGGTATAGCCGCAAAGAATGCTGAACACTCTTTGAAAATGGAAGGAAGAAGAAAAGCTCTGTTTTGCGATTTCTTCGTAATCCAGTTCTTCAGTGATGTGTGCTTCCATATAGTCGATGGCGTTTTGAATACCGGTGATCCAGTCCATAGGATTCCCTCCTGTCGAGTTTCATTCTAGCATAGATGCGGCGGCTTCTCCCGACATTGTATGCGATTCGGTGACAGGGAAGGCCCGCGCGGCGCGCTCGTTCAGCCCGTTTCCGGAGAGACCTGGCCTGGTTGTGGCCATTTTACGACCGAATCTGCTGCGCGTCAAGTACGATCGAGGGATAAGCAAAAGGCAGGGACGAAAAATCCCTGCCTTGGTGCTTGGTGCGGAAGCTGCGGCGGAAAGCTGAGCTTAGAGCTTATCCCAGCACCAGCAGCAAAAACAGAAAATATTTTTCTCCCAGTTCCTATTATACCCCACGGCCCTTGCAATAGAAAAGCACCTGCTCGATCCAATGAGCAGGTGCTTATCAAGCCTTTATTTTTCCAGGATCACAGGACACTGGGCGGTGACGGCGTTTTGGATGAGCTTGGCGGCATCCTCGGGGGAGAGGAGCAGCTGCTCGCCGCTTTGCATATTCTTCACGGAGCACAGGCCTTTTTCAATCTCGTCCTCTCCAAGAAGAACGGCATAGGGGACCCCCAGCTTGTTGGCGTAGGCCATTTTCTGCTTGAATTTCTTCTGCTCGCCATACAGCTGCACCCGCAATCCGGCGGAGCGCAGGGTTTCGGCCAGGGCAATGGCCGGGGCCATGTCGGCGGTCATGGGCAGCACCAGGGCATCCGCCGGGGCGCTGGGCAGGGCGGGATTCAGCAGACCCTGCTCGTCCAGCACATAGAAAAGCCGGGTCAGACCGATGGAAATGCCCACGCCGGGCAGGGGCTTGTCGATGTAGTAGCCCGCCAGATTGTCATACCGGCCGCCGGAACAGACGGAGCCAATCTCCGGATGGTCAAGCAATGTGGTCTCGTAGACCGTGCCGGTATAGTAGTCCAGACCGCGGGCAATGGTCAGGTCCACGGCGAAATTCTCCTCGGGAACGCCGAAAGCGGAGAGGTTGGCAGTGACGGCCTTCAGTTCCGCAAGGCCGGTGTCGAAAATCTCGCTCTTACCGGTGTAGCCCTCCAGAGCGGCAATGACCTGGGCGTTGGTGCCACGAATGGCGATGAAGCGCAGAATGTCGTCCGCCTGGGCTTCTTCCAGACCGCAGTCCTCCAGGAGGATGGTCTTCACCTTGTCGGGGCCGATCTTGTCCAGCTTGTCCACGGTGCGCATGATGTCGCCGCTCTTCTCGGCCAGGCCCAGCATATCATAGAAGCCGGTGAGGATTTTCCGGTTGTTGACCCGAATCTGGAATCGGGTCAGGCCGAAGCCCCGGAAGACCTTGTAGATAATGGCGGGGATTTCCGCTTCGTTGAGAATATCCAGCTTTCCGTCGCCGATGATGTCGATATCCGCCTGGTAGAATTCCCGGAAGCGGCCTCTCTGGGCTCGCTCACCCCGGTAGACCTTGCTGATCTGGAAGCGGCGGAAGGGAAAGGCCAGCTCATTGTAGTGCAGGGCAACGTATTTGGCCAGAGGCACGGTCAGATCGAACCGCAGGGCCAGATCGCTGTCGCCCTTGGTGAAGCGGTAGATCTGCTTCTCGGTTTCGCCGCCGCCCTTGGCCAAAAGGATCTGGGCATCCTCAATGGCGGGGGTGTCCAGGGGGGCGAAGCCGTAGGAGGCGTAGGTTTTGCGGAGGATCTCCATCATTTTTTCCAGCTTGATCTGCTTGTCGGGCAGCAGCTCCATAAAGCCGGAAAGGGTGCGGGGTTTGATCATATCCATAAAGTAAATGTCTCCTCAGAATTTTGTCTTGCTGTGGACCATTTCACGCCAGTCCAGGTCGCCCCGCTGCAGGCCCAGGATGAACATCTCGGCGGAAGCCAGATTTGTGGCAATGGGGACATTCTGCTTGTCGCAGTGGCGGATGGTCTCGATCATCTGGGCGTCGTCCCAGGGATCGGTGGTGTTGGGGTCGGTAAAGAGCAGCACCAGGTCGATCTCGTTGTAGGCGATGCGGGCATTGATCTGCTGGTGGCCGCCCTGCTTGTGGGAAAGCAGCAGGGTGATGGGCAGACCTGTATTGTCCGCAATCAACCGCCCGGTGGTAGCGGTGGCGTAGAGGCTGTGCTTCTGAAGGACGCTCTTGTAGGCCGTGCAGAACTGAACCATCAGTTCCTTCTTTTTGTCATGGGCCAGAAATGCAATATTCATACAGGTCACTCCTTATCTTTTGTCATAGTTTTATGGGGGCGGTGATCCCCTCCAGCCGGTCTGCAATGCGCCGGAAGGCCCGGGCGGCGGGACAGCGCCTGGCATAGGCCAGCACCGATACCCCGAAGGCTGCAGCAAGGGTGATATTGGGGTCTTCCGGAACAACCCCTGCCAGAGGGGTCCCGGTGGTGTCCATAATATCGTCAATGGTCAGCCGGACGGTGGAGAGCATCTCCTCGTCCACACGGTTGACAATGAGGCGGACGTTTTTCTTTCCCTCCAGCTCCAGCAGGTCGCTGACCCGAGCGGCATCCCTTACGGCGGCAGGGCCGGAGCCCGTGACCAGCAGGAACCGGTCGACCCACCCGCTGGTGAGCCGGAACCCGGCGTCGACCCCTGCGGGCGCATCCAGGAACACAAACTCAAACTGCTGCCGGGCCTCCAGAAGCATCCTCCCGAAGGGCTCTGGGTCAATTTTCTCCACAGGGGTGTTCATCGGGGCCGTCAGGAAGAAGAGACTGTCATATTTGGGATGGCGGCAGGCATCTGAGAGCGTATAGCTGCCCTGGCACACATCCAGGAAGGAAAGGGAAGCGCAGTCGGACATGCCCAGAGAGATATCCAGATTCCGCAGCCCTACATCGCAGTCGATGCACAGCACCTTCCGGCCCTTTTCGGCCAGAGCGGCGGCAAGCCCGGCGCAGACGGAGGTTTTGCCCGTGCCGCCCTTGCCGGAGACAATGGCATAGAGCTCTCCCATGCGATTTTCCCTCCAACATAGTTTAGACCATTATAAAGCCAAAACGTACAAAAATCAATAGGAAAAATGCCATTTCAGAAAACCATTTCATCACATTGCATAAAATTCTCTTATAGACACAATGGGACTATTTGCAAAAAAATGGTTGCACCTAGGGGGGATGTGCGCTATAATAGAGACGAAAAAATGGGCTTCGGCTCATGAATTGGAGGAATATTTCATGTTTGATGCAATGATCGAAACTCTGAAGGCCAATCCCCGGAAGATCGTCTTTACTGAGGGCCACGATGCCCGTATCCTGGAGGCCACCGCTCGTCTGGTTGAGGGCGGCTTCCTGACCCCCATCCTCATCGGCAATGTGGATGAGGTCAAGGCCAATGCTGCCAAGGGCGGCTTCAACATCGAGGGCGTGGAGATCATCGACCCCGCTACCTATCCCGAGATGGACAAGATGGTGGACAAGATGGTGGAGCTCCGCAAGGGCAAGATGACCCCCGAGGACTGCCGCAAGGCTCTGTCCAAGGGCAACTACTTCGGCACCATGCTGGTGAAGATGGGCTATGCCGACTCCCTGCTGGGCGGCGCTACCTACTCCACTGCCGATACCGTCCGTCCCGCTCTGCAGCTGGTGAAGACCAAGAAGGGCGCTCACCTGGTGTCCTCCTGCTTCATTCTGGTCCGCGGCCAGGAGAAGCTGGCCATGGGCGACTGCGCCATCAACCTGAGCTATGAGGACAGCGTTGACAAGGAGGGCAATGTGACCCTGACCGCCGCCCAGAAGCTGGCCGAGGTGGCCATCGAGTCTGCCCGTACCGCCAAGGTCTTCGGCATTGACCCCAAGGTTGCCATGCTGAGCTTCTCCACCAACGGCTCCGGCAAGGGCGGCACCGT
>ERZ1034952.1275-NODE-1275-length-20894-cov-8.806709_pt1 | contig 20894 bp, 16 predicted proteins | sample MGYA00520625_ERZ1034952 | MGnify/ENA primary metagenome ERZ1034952 (study PRJEB33766, sample SAMN09781773) | gut metagenome | biome: gut microbiome | host: Homo sapiens | place: Madagascar | study: EMG produced TPA metagenomics assembly of the PRJNA485056 data... | reverse complement strand
AACAAAAACAGACAAACAATAAGGAGACGGCGGCGCCGAAACCCAAGAAAAAAGAGAAAGTTAAAGTTGTAATTCCGGATGAAGTGACTGTCGGAGAATTTGCGGAAAAAGCAAAACTTGCCGCAACGGAAGTTATCAAAAAGCTTATGGAACTCGGAATAATGGCGTCTGTCAGCCAGACGATAGACTTTGACACGGCGCAGCTTATAGGCGAAGATTTAAATCTTATTGTTGAAAAAGAAATTATCGTAACGGACGAGGATATTCTTTTTGCCGAGGAAGAAGACAAAGAGGAAGACCTTGTGGAAAGATACCCGATTGTTGTTGTTATGGGTCACGTTGACCACGGCAAAACATCGCTTCTTGACGCGATACGTTCCTCGCACGTGACGGACACGGAGGCAGGCGGTATCACACAGCACATAGGTGCATACTGCGTTCCGATAAACGACAAGAAAATTACATTCCTTGATACACCGGGACATGAAGCTTTCACGGCTATGCGCGCAAGAGGTGCGCAGGTGACGGACGTTGCGGTAATTGTTGTTGCGGCGGACGACGGCATAATGCCTCAGACAATAGAAGCTATAAACCACGCAAAGGCGGCAGGTGTAAGCATTATTATTGCAATCAACAAGATTGATAAAGAAAACGCAAATGTTGACAGGGTTATGCAGGAACTTACAGAATACAATCTTATCCCCGAGGAATGGGGCGGCGATACGGTTTGCGTAAAAGTTTCGGCGAAAAACCGCGTTAATATTGACGGACTTCTGGAAATGATTATTCTTGTTTCCGAGATGAAAGAGCTGCGCGCCAACCCGAAACGAATGGCACGCGGAACCGTTATCGAAGCTAAGCTTGACCGTGGACGCGGTCCTGTTGCAACCGTACTTGTTCAGACCGGTACGCTGCACATAGGAGACACAATTGTTGCCGGAACATCTGTCGGCAGAGTGCGCGCAATGATAAATGACGGCGGCGCAAGAGTGCGCGAGGCAGGCCCTTCCGTGCCTGTTGAAATCACGGGTCTTTCCGATGTGCCGGACGGCGGCGATCTTTTCTATGCGGTTAAGGACGAAAAGATGGCAAAGAGCGTGGTTGAGCAGAGAAAACAGAAGATTAAAGACGAAATGCAGAAAAAATCCAGCGTTGTTACTCTTGATGATTTGTTCAGCCAGATTAAAGAGGGCGAAGTAAAAGATCTCAATATAATTGTTAAAGCGGACGTTATGGGCTCGGTTGAAGCGGTACGTCAGTCGCTCGAGAAGCTTTCAAACGATGAAGTGAGAGTAAGAGTTATACACGGTGCGGTAGGCGCCGTAACGGAATCCGACGTTATGCTTGCAACGGCTTCAAACGCAATTATTGTCGGCTTTAACGTACGTCCCGACGGCGGCGCGAGAGCTGCGGCGGAGATGCATAAGGTTGACATGAGAATGTACAGAATCATTTATGACGCAATAGAAGAAATTGAAGCGGCAATGAAAGGTATGCTTGCTCCGACTTACAAGGAAACAGTTTTGGGCCATGCCGAAGTTCGCTCTACATTCAGAGTAAGCGGCGTGGGAACGATTGCCGGCTGTTATGTTCAGGACGGTAAGGTTCAGAGAAATGCGTCCGTTCGTGTTGTAAGAGACGGTATTGTGGTATATGAAGGAGCGCTGGCATCACTTAAGAGATTTAAAGATGACGTTAAAGAAGTTGCACAGGGTTATGAGTGCGGTATAGGACTTGAACGTTTTAACGATATTAAAGAAGGCGACATTATAGAATGCTGGATTCTTGAAGAAGTAGAGAGATAATAAGAAAGGCGGCGGTAATATGCCTTCCCACAGAAGCGGCAGAATAGACGAAGAAGTAAAAAGAGAACTTGGCGCCGTGATACGCGAACTTAAAGATCCGCGTATCTCGGGAGTTGTAAGTGTTGTGGCGGTAAATGTTACGAAAGATCTTCGCTTTGCGAAAGCCTTTATAAGCGTTTTGGGAAGCTATGAGCAAAAAGCAAAAACCATGGAGGGCATAAAGTCCGGAGCGGGTTTTGTGAGACGCGAAATAGGAAAACGTTTAAATCTTCGCCAGACGCCGGAATTTTCATTTGTGCTTGACGATTCCATTGAACACGGAGCGCATATTAATGAAATTTTAAAGGGAGTAATACATGATGAGCAGTCTTAAATTGCTTTTCGAAAATGCGCGTAACATTGCAATTCTCCCGCACGACAGCATAGACGGAGACGCACTTTGTTCGTCGGCGGCTCTGGCGGAATTTGCAAAATCCTTCGGCAAGCGGGCGGACATTATATTCGATGACGATATACCCGTAAATCTCAAATTTTTGAACGTTCCGCTTTTAAAAAGCGGCGAATGTACAAAGAAATACGATACTGTTATAGCGGCGGATTGCGGAGACGCTGAAAGAACAGGCGAAAGAAAGAGCTTTTTTGATAAGGCAGCGCACACTGCCGTTATAGACCATCATGTTACAAACGAAGGATTCGGGGATATAAATATTATAAAGCCGCACAGCTCGTCAACATGCGAAATTGTGTTTGACATTTTCCGCGAAAACGGAATTTGTCCCGACATGCGCGCGGCAGAGTTTATATACGGCGGGATGCTGACGGATACCGGAGGTTTCCGATATTCGAATACAAGTGCAGATACTTTGTTTAAAGCAGCGGAGCTTTTAAAACTCGGAGTTCCCGCGGCAAAGCTGTGCGAAAAACTTCTTGAGACAAAGACGCTCAGTCAGCTTAAGATAGAGTCGGCGGCAGTGGATTCTGCGGTAAGTTTTGACGGCGGAAGAACGCTTATAGCCTGCATAACAAAAGAAATGATTGAAAAATGCGGTGCAAGCGACGGAGAAATGGGAGGAATTTCTTCCGTATTGCGTACGGTTGCAGGGGTGGAAACTTCCGTAACGCTCAAGGAAAAGGACGAAAAAATCCGCGTGTCCATGAGAACAAACGGCAAAGTTTCGGCAGCGGAGGTGTGCCGTGCTTTCGGCGGAGGCGGTCATGAACGTGCCGCGGGAGCAACGCTTTCATGCACGATGGACGAAGCTTTGAACGCGGTTATTGAGGAAATACATTCATATGAACGGAATAATTAACGTGTATAAGCCGGGCGGCATGTCAAGCCACGATGTGATATACAAAGTAAGGCGCGCGCTCGGCATAAAAAGAATAGGTCACACCGGGACGCTTGACCCTATGGCGTGCGGCGTACTGCCGGTGTGCGTGGGAAAAGCCACAAGGGCGGCGGAGCTTATTGTGGCGGCGGACAAAGAATATATAGCAAAACTTACTTTCGGAAGCGAAACAGACACACAGGACAGCACCGGAAGTGTTACAAATACAACGCAGAACAGAACGGACATAAAGACGTTTGAAGATGTTTTAAAGGAATTTGAGGGAGAGACGGAGCAGATTCCGCCGATGTATTCTGCCGTACATCACGGCGGCGAGCGGCTTTACAAACTTGCGCGCCGAGGGGTTACGGTGGAAAGAAAAAGCAGGAAAATCACTGTTTTTTCCATAAAGCTTTTGTCTTTTTCCGAAGATGAAGCCGAAATCTGCGTGAGATGCTCAAAAGGCACATACATAAGAACGCTTTGCGAGGATATTGGAAGGCGCGCCGGCTGCATGGCGCATATGAGTGCGCTTGAAAGAACCAGAAGCGGAATGTTTACAAAAGAAAATTCCGTGCCTCTTTCAGAAATTTCCGAGGAAATGATAATTCCGACAGACGAACTTTTCCGGGCTTATGAAAGATATGACTTAAACGCCGAGGAAGAAAGAAAAGTCAGAAACGGCGCAAAAATAAAAAATCCGCGCGAAGAAGGAAAAAGATACCGCCTTTATGCGGAAAACGGAGAATTTCTTTGTATTTCCGAGGGGATAACGGAGGACGGCGAAAAGTTTTTAAAGTCCGTCAAAAATTTTTATTGAAAAGGGATGCGGTTTAATGACATACAGTGCGGTAGCGCTCGGTAATTTTGACGGTGTTCATAAAGCGCATGCCAAACTCATAAAAAAAACGGTTGCATCGGCAAAGAATAATAATTTAAAAAGCATTGTTTATACATTTGAAGAACATCCGTCAAAAATTCTTTTCGGAAAAAGCGTTAAACAGATAATGACTAACGGGCAGAAAAGCGAGATTATAAAAAAACTCGGTGCGGATGAGGTTTTTTTTGAAAAAACCGCACCGGAGGTTTTGGGTCTTTCGGCAGAGGATTTTTTCGTGAATATTCTGTGCAAACGCTTTAATGCAAAATTTGTTGCGGCAGGTTTTAACTATACATTCGGGAAAGGCGCCGGGGGAAATGCGGAAGTTTTGCGCAGACTCGGGGAAAAGTACGGCACAGAGGTTTATATAATGCCGGAAGAAAAATTCGGCGGCGGAAGTATAAGCAGCAGTGCGGTGCGCGCAGCTCTTTTAAAAGGAGATATCAAAACCGCCAACGCGCTTTTGGGACATGAATATACGGTTCGCGGCGCGGTGGAACATGGCAAGGCACTGGGGGGAAAAATTGGGTTTAAAACGGCAAATGTTACGCCCGAGCCTTTTATACTGCTTCCTTCAAGCGGAGTGTATAAGACAAAAACGTATGTTTGCGGCAAAGCTTTCAAAAGCATAACAAACGTCGGAACAAATCCCACGGTTGAAAATGCCGAATGCAGAACGGAAACAAATATTTTTGATTTTGACAAAGATATATACGGAGAGACAATAGATGTTGTTTTTCTTGAAAAAATAAGAGATGAAATAAAATTTAAAAATACAACTGAGCTTTCGGCTCAGATTCGTCAGGATAAAAAAATTTGGAAGGAAAGTGATATTATATGAGATTATCGGGACTTTTAATGCCCACACTGAGGGAGACTCCCGCGGAAGCGGAAATTCTTTCACACAGACTTATGCTTCGCGCGGGTCTTATAAGAAAGCTTGCTGCAGGAGTATATTCGTATATGCCCATGGGTCTGCGCGCGCTTAAAAAGGTTGAAAACATTGTGCGCGAAGAGATGGACAAAGCCGGCGCCAATGAGCTTTTGATGAGTGCTCTGCTCCCGGCTGAAGCGTATATGGCGTCCGGAAGATGGGATGTTTTTGGACCTGAAATGTTCCGTCTGCATGACAGACACGACAGAGATTTTTGCCTGGGACCTACTCATGAGGAGATATTTGCCGAAACCGTTAAAGGTGCGGTTCGCTCATATAAACAGCTTCCTTTAACGCTTTATCAGATTCAGACAAAGTACCGTGATGAGAGACGTCCGCGTTTCGGTGTTTTGAGAAGCCGCGAGTTTATCATGAAGGACGCATACAGCTTTGATCTGACAGAAGAAGGTCTTGATGTATCGTATAAAAAGATGTATGACGCTTATTGCCGCATTTTTGACAGAATGGGACTTGACTATGTTGTGGTTGATGCGGATTCCGGAGCCATGGGCGGCTCGGGGTCGCAGGAATTTATGGTTAAATCGGAAGTGGGCGAAGATGTTATAGCTCACTGCGAAGCATGCGGATACACCGCCAATGAAGAAAAGGCGGAATGTGTTCCCGATTCGTTTGAATTTGCGGAAAACGATAAGCCGATGGAGAAAAAAGACACACCCGAGGCGCACACTATTGAGCAGCTTGTAAACTTCCTCGGAGTTGACGCGCGCAATTTCGCGAAAACAATTATATATAAAATTGACGGAAAATATGTTGCTGCCATGGTAAGAGGTGACAGAGAGATTAACGAAGTAAAACTCAAAAACCTTGTTGGCGGTGTTGATATAGAACTTGCCGAGCCTTTTGCCGTTCGCGAAATAACTCATGCAGAGGTTGGATTTGCAGGTCCCATAGGTCTTGAAATCCCCGTATATGCCGACCATGAAGTTATGAAAATGCATGCCATGGTAATAGGCGCAAACGAAACGGACAAGCATTTTATAAATGTTGAACCCTGCCGTGACTTCACGCCCGATAAGGTTGCGGACTTAAGAGTTGCGGTTGACGGAGATATATGCCCCAGATGCGGAAAGAGAATAGATACGTTCCACGGAATAGAAGTAGGACATATATTTAAACTCGGCACAAAATACGCAAAGGCTTTGGGAATTTCTTTCTCGACGGAAAGCGGAGAAGAACGCACTGCAATTATGGGAAGCTACGGTATAGGAATAAACCGCTGCATAGCGGCTGCAATAGAGCAGAATTCCGATGAAAACGGCATTATATGGCCTGTTTCCATAGCACCCTATCATGTGAGCGTAATTCCTGTAAATGTTAAGGACGAAACAATATCCGCACTTGCGGAAAAGATATATGCGGAGCTTTTGGACAAAGGCATCGAAGCAATTATAGACGACAGAGACGAGCGCCCCGGTGTTAAATTCAAAGACTGCGATCTTACGGGTATTCCGCTTCGCATAACAGTCGGCAAAAAAGCGGGAGAAGGAATAGTTGAATATAAAGTCCGCGGGGCGGAAGGCTTTGAAGAAAAGACGGCAGAGCAGGCAATTGAAGACGCTTGTGCGTATATTTTAAAGTAATGCGTGTATCTACCGTAAATTTAAGCCCGGCTGTGGACAGAACATATTATACGGACGGATTCTGCATAAACGGCGTAAACCGTGCAAGACTCGTAAAAGTAAATGCCGGCGGCAAGGGAATAAACTTTGCTGCCGTACTGGGGCTTTGCGGAGCAGAATGTGAAGCGCTTGGTTTTCTGGGGCGCGGCGGAGAATTTATAGAAGAGTTTCTTGAGTCGCGCTCAATAAAAAGCAATTTTGTGCATACCGATGCGCCCGTCAGAGTCAATATTAAAATATGCGATGAAAAAAACGGCACGTATACCGATCTTAATGAAAATGCCGCCTGCGCTTCCGGGGATGAACTTGCAAGGCTTTATGAAACCGTGGAAAAATCCGCGGAAGAAAACGATGTTTTATATGTCGGAGGTTCATTGCCGTACGGCATGAAAACGGATATTTACAAAAATATTGTTGAAATCGGGAAAAAGCACGGCGCATGTACCGTGGCGGATGCTTCGGGTGAAGCTATGAAAAACCTTTTGGAGGCGCACCCTGATATTATAAAGCCTAACGAGAAAGAAGCGGAGGAAATTCTCGGTACAGAGGTATCAGATGAAAGCGACGCTTTGAAAGCGGCATTAAAGCTCCGTGCCGCAGGCGCGGAAACTGTTATACTGACTTTGGGCGGACAAGGCGCGGTGTGTGCCGCCAAAGACGGAGTTTACAGAGTTATAAGTCCCAAAGTTACGGTAAAAAGTACAGTGGGCGCCGGTGATACTTTTCTTGCAGGGTTCCTTTACGGAATGAAATACGGAACGGAAACTGCGCTTAGGTATGCCGCATCTTTTGCGGCGGCGAAGATTGTGTGCGAAGGCACAGATATACCGTGCTTTGAGGCTCTCTGCGAAAGAGCCGGCACAATTAATGTAACAAAAATTTAAACAGGAGGAAGCGTATGACAGATAAATCGCTTATAAGAAATTTTTGCATCATTGCACATATAGACCACGGCAAGTCAACGCTTGCCGACAGAATATTGGAGCTTACGGGTTCGGTTGATCAAAGGGAGATGGAGGATCAGCTTCTGGACAATATGGATCTGGAGCGCGAGCGCGGAATAACAATAAAGGCGCGCGCCGTAAGGCTCAACTACGAATGTGACGGAAAGACGTATGTCTTAAATCTGATAGACACGCCGGGGCATGTTGACTTTAATTATGAGGTTTCAAGAAGCCTTGCGGCATGTGAGGGTGCGCTTTTGGTGGTTGACGCGGCACAGGGCATAGAGGCGCAGACACTTGCAAATACGTACCTGGCGCTTGATCATGACCTGGAAATTCTGCCGGTTATAAACAAGATCGATTTGCCGTCGGCACGTCCCGAAGTTGTAATAGATGAAATAGAAAACATAATAGGCATAGAAGCGCAGGACGCACCGCGCATAAGTGCAAAACAGGGTGTCGGAATAGAAAGCGTTCTGCGTGATATAGTTGACAATATCCCGGCACCGGAAGGTGACGAGAAGGCTCCTTTAAAAGCACTTATATTTGACTCTTATTATGACAGCTACAAAGGTGTTATAGTATACGTCAGAGTTAAAGAAGGAACATTGCGCGCAGGCGAAACAATACGGTTTATGGCAACGGGCAAAGAATTTGAAGTTGTGGAGGTAGGTTACCTCGGCGCCGATAAAATGGTTCCGTCAAAAGAAATATCCGCCGGAGAGGTTGGATATATTACGGCGAGCATAAAAACGGTTCAGGATATAAATGTCGGCGATACGGTAACGACAACAGACAGACCCGCAGCAGAGCCTTTGGAGGGTTACAAAAAAGTAAATCCCATGGTTTTCTGCGGTATTTATCCGGCTGACGGTGCAAAATACGGTGATCTTCGTGACGCACTGGAAAAACTTCAGCTAAACGATGCCTCTTTGACGTTTGAACCCGAAACATCAATTGCTTTGGGATTTGGTTTCCGATGCGGATTTCTGGGTCTTCTGCACATGGAAATTATCCAGGAAAGACTTGAGAGAGAGTATAATTTAGATCTTGTAACAACCGCACCGGGAGTTATATACAGAATAACAAAAACAGACGGCAGCGTAGAATATATCGACAACCCGACAAATATGCCGAATCCTTCGGAAATAGAGATGATGGAAGAGCCGTTTGTAGATGCGAATATTATGGTTCCGACAGAATTTGTGGGAAGCATTATGGAGCTTTGCCAGGACAGACGCGGAATATACAAAGATATGAAGTATATAGACGAAGGACGCGCTTCTCTGCATTATGAAATGCCGCTCAATGAAATTATTTATGACTTTTTTGACGCGCTTAAGTCGCGCACACGCGGATATGCGTCTTTTGATTATGAAATGCGCGGATATGTGAAGAGCGATCTGGTAAAACTTGATATTCTTTTAAACGGCGAAGTTGTGGACGCTTTAAGCTTTATCGTGCACTCTTCAAAAGCATATGCACGCGGCAGAAGAATTGCCGAAAAACTTAAAGAGGCAATTCCGCGCCAGCTTTTTGAAGTTCCCATTCAGGCTGCCATAGGCGGCAAAATAATAGCGCGCGAAACGGTTAAAGCGTTAAGAAAAGACGTTTTGGCAAAGTGTTACGGCGGCGATATAACAAGAAAGAAAAAGCTGCTCGAAAAACAAAAAGAGGGCAAAAAGCGCATGAGACAGGTCGGCACTGTGGAAGTGCCGCAGGAAGCGTTTATGTCTGTGCTGAAGCTTGACTGATGACAGGGGTATATATACATGTTCCGTTCTGCGTTAAAAAGTGCGCTTACTGCAGTTTTTACTCGGAATCCGGAGCGGAGAAATTTGAAGGCGCGTATGTAAAAAAAGTTGTGCGCGAGGCTGAAAAATACTGCGGTGAAACGGCGGATACTTTGTATTTCGGCGGAGGGACGCCATCTATGCTCTCGGCGGATGCTTTGATTTCTATGCTGCGCGGTATAAAAAGATTTATAAAATTTTCAGATGATTCGGAAATAACGATTGAAGCAAACCCTAAAACGGTAACGGAGGAAAAGCTTAAAAAGCTTTTTGATGCCGGGTTTAACCGCATAAGTTTCGGTTTTCAGTCGTTTTCCGATGATGAATTGAAGTTTTTGGGAAGAATCCACAGCGCGGACGATAATAAAAAAGCGCTTGCAGCGGCGCGTGCCGCGGGTTTTAAAAATATTTCGGGCGATATCATGACGGCGATTCCGCTGCAGACCATGAACAGTTTGAAAAAAACAATAAATACCATGTGCGCACTTGAACTTTCACATATATCCGCATACTCGCTTTCCGTCGAGAAAGGCACGCCTTTTTATGAGGCAGAGCTTTCTCTGCCGGACGAGGATACGGAAAGGGAAATGTATTACACACTTTGCGATATGCTTGAGAATGCGGGATATGAACACTATGAAATATCTAATTTCGCAAAAGACGGAGCCGTGTCAAGACATAACACAAAATATTGGACGGGCGAACCTTACATTGGACTCGGAGCTGCGGCTCACTCGTACTATAAAAACGAGAGATACTGTAATATAAGCAGTATAAAAGGTTATACAGAAAAAGAAGAAACGGAAGAGTTTCGCGAATACATAGATGAAAATGAGAAGAAAAAGGAACGCGTAATGTTGGGACTGCGTTTAAAAAGCGGCATACCGTATGAAAAAAATCCGAAAACCGATAAGTTTATAGAACAAGGTTTTATGCAGCGGTGCGGTGAAAATGTCAGACTTACCAGACGCGGGATCGACATATCAAATTATATTTTTTCGGAGCTGATTTAACGTGAGAAAGAAAAATGTTGATGATTACGGAATAGAAAAAGCAAAGAGCGAAGCACTTAAGCTTACGCTTATAAAGCGCCGTACGGCAAAGCAAATTTCCGCAAGGCTTGCGGAGAAGGGCTTCCCGGAAGGCGTTATTTCCGAAGCGGTGGATTATTATATCGAACTTGGGTATATTGATGACAGAGACTATGCGCACCGCTATACACATGACGCAATAGAAATTAAAGGTTTCGGAGAGTTCAGAATAAGAAAAGAACTTGCCTTAAAAGGTGTGAGTGAAGATATTATAGATGAATGCCTTGACGGGTGTACATACGATTTGAAGGGACTTATGATGAAGAAATTCCCAAAATGCGAAGATAAAAAAGATTTGCAGAAGGTTTTAAACCATTTTCTTCGCAAGGGGTTTTCGCATGATGAAATATCAAGTACAATAAGAGAGCTTTATTCGGTGTGATATATTTATAGGGGATGTTAAAAAACTCCGGAACGTAAGAAAAGGGAAAAATCAAAACTTTTTTCCTATCCCCTTGAAAAATGGGTCGTTTAAAAAGTCGGTTGACTTTTTAAACGACCCCGATTGAAAACCCCCGTGCGAAATTTTTCTCGCTTTGCTCGAAAACGCACATGGGTAGTCCTATTCTCTTATCATTTCTTGTCCTTTAGATAAGAGATTTATTTTCATTACTATTTGTGCTGACACAGGGCGGCGGAATGGAGATTAATATGACAAAAGTTTTGATTGTTTCGCTCGGATGCAGCAAAAATCTTGTGGATTCCGAAATTATGACAGGCGAGCTTATAAAAAACGGTTTTGAGATTACGGGTGACGCAGAATCGGCAGACGTTATTGTGGTAAATACATGTGCCTTTATAGATGAAGCCAAATCCGAAGCTATAGATACAATTCTGGAAATGAATACTTACAGAGATCGGGGGCATCTCAAAAAGCTTATCGTAACAGGATGCATGGCGGAGCGCTATAAGGATGAAATTTTGCGCGAATTGCCGGAGGTTGATGCAATTGTGGGCGTTTCGCGTTTTGACGAGATTGCGTCTGTCATAAAAGATGAGGGAGATACTTTTTTGGGAAACGAGAATGCGGCATATCCCGAACAGGCGAAAAGAGAAATATCCACGCCCTTTTACACCGCGTATCTGAAAATTGCCGAGGGGTGCGATAACAACTGTACATACTGTGCAATTCCGAAAATCCGCGGCAAATTCAGAAGCAGAAAAATAGAAGATATTGTTTCCGAAGCGAAAAAACTTGCGGAGGACGGCGTGCTTGAGCTTAATGTCATAGCGCAGGATACAGCTTATTACGGTACGGATCTGTACGGTGAGCCGCGCCTTGCGCAGCTGCTTGAAAAACTTTGCAAAATTGACGGAATCGAATGGATAAGGGTGCTTTATATGTATCCTGAAAGAATAGATGAAAAGCTTTTAAAGGTTTTTGTGGAAAACAAAAAGCTGGCACGCTATTTTGATATACCCATTCAGCATATCAATGACGAAATACTCAAAAAAATGGGAAGAAGAACATGCCGCAAAGAAATTCTCGAAAAAATAGAGCTTATACGAAAAGTGTTGCCGGACGCCGTTTTAAGAACGAGCCTTATAGCCGGGTTCCCCGGCGAGACGGAACGTCAGCACGAAGAGCTTTGCGAGTTTATTAAAGAAGTAAAGTTTGACAGGCTCGGGGTGTTTGCTTATTCCAGAGAAGAAGGAACGCCGGCATACAGGCTGCCGAATCAGATTGACGAAGAGACAAAGATTTTGCGGCGTGACAGGCTTATGGAAATACAAAACGGGATTTCAAAAGAACTTTGCAAAAGATTTATAGGAAAAATTCTGCCTGTTCTGGCAGAAGAAATGATAGACGGCGTGATGTGCGGCAGAAGCATATATGATGCGCCAGAAGTGGACGGAAACGTTTATTTTGAAGGCGGTGAGGAGAATATGCTCGGCGAAATCCGGAATGTGCTTATAAAAGACGCCGATGACTATGATTTAACAGGGGTGTATGCTGAATGAATATTCCAAATAAACTTACGGTTTTGAGAGTTATACTGGTGCCGATTTTTATGGCGCTTTATCTGATCCCGTCGCATGTGGCTTTTTCGATTTTCTCTTTTGAAGTTACATACGGAAGACTTCTGGCGGTGATTATATTTATTCTTGCATCCGTCACGGATTGGGCGGACGGACATATTGCCAGAAAAAACGGTCTTGTTACAAATTTTGGGAAATTTATGGATCCGCTTGCGGATAAGCTTCTCATAACAGGTGCGCTTTGCTGCCTTTTGTCGGACGGAACCGTAAACGCCGTTATAGTTATGATTATTCTTGCAAGAGAATTTATAGTTACGGGACTTCGTCTCGTTGCGGCGTCGGAGGGCATCGTGATAGCGGCGGGAATGCTCGGAAAAATCAAAACGACAATACAGATGATAACGGTTATTGCGGCAGTGATTTTCGGAAAGAATTTGGCGGTTGACATACTTTTTTGGATATCTGCGTTTATAACCGCGCTTTCGGGAGTGCAATACATAATCGACAACAGAAAGGTTTTTGAAAATCAGGATTAATTTATGGAAATACAGTTATCGGATCATTTTACTTATAAAAGACTTTTCAGATTTGTTCTGCCAAGCATTGTAATGATGGTTTTTACATCGATTTACGGTGTTGTGGATGGTTTTTTTGTTTCGAACTTTGCGGGTAAAAGTGCTTTCGCAGCCGTAAATCTTGTTATGCCGTTTATAATGATACTCGGCGGCATGGGATTTATGGTGGGAACAGGCGGTACGGCAATTGTCTCAAAAGCCTTGGGTGAAGGCGAGCCGGAAAAAGCAAACAGATATTTTTCCATGATGATTATATTTACGCTGTTTTTGGGCATTGTGCTGGCGATAGTAGGAATTACCTGCGTACGCCCCGTGGCGCTGTTTTTCGGAGCAACTGAGGAAATGCTTCCCGATTGTATTACGTACGGTCGGATTGTTACGGCTTTTACTCCGGCATTTATGCTGCAGAATGTGTTTCAAAGCTTTTTTATAGCGGCTGAAAAACCGAGACTCGGTCTTAGGGCAACGCTTATTGCAGGTGTTTCAAATATGGTTTTGGACGCGGTTTTTGTCGGGGTATTCGGCATGAATACAGCAGGTGCGGCAATAGCTACGGGACTCAGTCAGTGCGTAGGCGGCATTTTCCCGCTGATTTATTTTTTACGTCCAAATTCGAGCTGTCTTGGGCTGTGTAAAGTCCGCCCGGAGATTGGGCCGATTCTAAAAGCTTGCGGAAACGGTTCTTCAGAGCTTATGAGTAATATTTCCTCATCGGTTGTAAGTATTATTTATAATTATCAGCTGATGAGATATATAGGAGAGGACGGCGTTTCGGCATACGGAACACTCATGTATGTTCAGTTTGTGTTTATTGCGGTATTTATCGGATATTCTATCGGCTGTGCACCTATAATAGGATATAATTACGGAGCGCAGAATCATTCCGAACTTAAAAATATGCTGCGCAAGAGTATCGTGACCATGGGCAGCGGCGGAGTGTTAATGGCAATTCTGGCATTTGTTTTCGCAAGACCCCTTGCGGCAATATTTGTGGGATACGATGAGGAGCTTTTAAAGCTTACAACACATGCGTTTTATTTGTTCGCATTTTCTTTTGTTTTTGCCGGATTCAATATTTTTTCATCCGCATTTTTTACGGCGCTCGGAAACGGAGGAGTGTCCGCGGCAATTTCTTTTCTTCGAACAATGGTGTTTCAAACGGCGTGCGTACTTTTGCTGCCTGTTTTATTCGGCGTTGACGGAATCTGGTGGGCAATCGGAATTGCGGAGCTGTGCGCTTTTCTTATATCGGTTTCATTTATATATACAAGAAGAACCGATTATATGTATATTTAAATAATTCCTGTACGAACGGGAATATATATGAAAAAGACGTGTTAGGGCGTCTTTTTTTGTTTGCTTGAATATTTTAGTGTTTTAAGAACAAAATATAAACCGAGGTGATGGTATGACGGTTTCGTTTATCCGCGCCGTTATTCTGTACATTGCGGTAATGGCGGCTGTGAGGATAATGGGGAAAAGGCAGATAGGCGAGCTTCAGCCGTCGGAGCTTGTCATTACGATTATTCTTGGCGATCTGGCGTCCGTGCCCATGCAAAACACCGGGATTCCTCTTTTAAACGGAATTGTGCCCATAGTAACACTTGTTGCGCTTGAGGTCGGGATATCCGTTCTTTCGATGAAAAGCAAGAGGGTGAGGCGGATTCTTTCGGGAAAGCCGAGCGTAATAATCCGCGACGGCGAAATAGACTACAAGGAGCTTAAATATCTGCGCTTCAGCGCGGATGATTTAATGGAGGAGCTGCGCGGCAAGGATATTATAAACATAGACGATGTTCAGCTTGCAATTGTGGATACAAACGGTGAGGTCTGTATTGTTCCCAAGGCAGGGAAAAGGCCTCTCACGCCGGATGACATAGGGCTTGCGCCGCCGGAAGAGGAACTTTGGTATACCCTTGTCAGCGACGGAAAAATAATAAGCGCAAATCTGAAAAAAATAGGAAAAAGCGAAAAATGGCTGCAGGGCGAGGTAAAAAAACAAAACAGCGATATAAAAAATATACTGATTGCCGCGGCAACCAAAAGCGGAACACTGACAATTAAGGAAAAGTGAGGTGGAACATGAGAGGGACTCTTGTATCGGCTGTACTGCTGGCTTTGATAATTGTGCTTATGGCAGTGTCTCAGGCTGCCCTGCTGAGGGAAAGCGAAGGCATCAGCGCGCTTGCCGAAGAGCTGCGCGGGGCGGCAGAAGCGGAAAGCTGGGAGAACGCGCAAAATATAATGGAAGAAATAAATAAAAGATGGGAGACGGGTCAGTCATGGATTGCAATGCTCATAGATCACGAGGAGATAGACTCCGTGGTATCGACGCTTGCGGCGCTTTCGCAATATGTGAGGTACCGTGAGCTTCCCGAGCTTATGGCGGAGCTTGAAACCTTCAGGCGGCTGATAGAGCATATTCCGAGAAAGGAAAGCGCAGAGCTTCAAAATATTTTATAATGGGGAGAACAGCATGAAAGCAATTATAATGGCGGGCGGAAGCGGAACGAGACTCAGACCGCTTACCTGCACAATGCCCAAGCCGATGGCAAGAATAATGAACAAACCCGTAATGGAGCATATTACGGAGCTTCTGAAAAAGCACGGAATAACGGATATCGGCGTAACGCTCCGCTACCTTCCCGAAAGCATAAAGGAGTATTTCGGAGACGGGAGCGCATTCGGCGTAAATTTCACATACTTTACAGAGAACGAGCCGCTCGGTACGGCAGGGTCGGTTATGGCGTGCAGCGGCTTTTTGAATGAAGATTTTCTTGTGATAAGCGGCGATTCGTTCACGGATTTTAATCTTTCCGAAGCAATTGCTTTTCATAAAGAAAAAGAGGCAGAGGCAACGCTTATTTTGCACAGCGTAGATGTTCCCATAGAATACGGCGTTGTAGTGACGGAAAAAGACGGGAAAATATGCCGCTTTCTCGAAAAACCGGATTGGAGCCGCGTTTTCAGCGATACGGTAAACACGGGAATATATATTTTAAATCCGAGTGTTTTTGATGGGGTAACGCAAAAATCACCCGATTTTTCAAAAGATATTTTTCCGAAGCTTTTAAAAGAGAAACGAAAGCTTTTCGGCTATACGGCAAGCGGATACTGGTGCGATATCGGGGATACGGACGCATTGAGGCATTGCCATTTTGATATTTTTGACGGTAAAACATCCGTGAGTATGAATGCGCACGAAATAAAAAAAGATGTTTTCATATGTGAGGGTGCGCAAATTGAAAAAGGAGCCGTTATAAAATCACCCGCATTTATAGGCAGAGGATGTAAAATAAAGAGCGGAGCGGTTATAGACGGATATAGCGTTATAGGCGACGGAGTCATAATATCGGGAGGCGCTTCGGTGAAAAGAAGTATTTTGGGAAACGGATGCTTTATCGGAGAAAATGCGGAAATACGAGGTGCTCTTATATGTGAAAAAGCGGTTGCAAAACACGGAACATCGGTCTTTGAACAATCTGTAATAGGGTGCGGGTCAGTTCTGGGGGAAGAATCGATTATAAAACCGCGCGTAAAAATATGGCCTTACAAAAAAATCGGCTCCAAAGAAATTGTAAGTGAAAACATTGTTTGGAGAAACGGTGCGGAAAACGATCTTTTCGGAGAGGACGGTATAAGCGGAGAAATAGGAGCGGATCTCAATGCTTCTTTAATAAGTTCCGTGGGCGCGGCTTTCGGAAGTTTTTTAGAAAACGGAAAGATCGGGATTTCCTCAGACGGAACGCCGGGAGGAGTAATGCTTAAAAATGCCGTTTGCTCCGGGCTTATGTCGGGCGGAGCCAGGGTATTTGATTTCGGTGAGCAGCCGGCGGCAGTTACAAGGAGCGGTGTTCGGTATTATGGGCTTGACGGGGCGGTGCACGCATCTTCGGAGAAAAATAATATCGGAGAAATAAAACTTCTGAACGAATATGGGGCGGATATTTCTGCTCAGGAAGAGAGAAAAGTCCGGTTGCTTCTTGACAGAAGAGATTATTTTTGTGCCGGTGTGGGCGAGATTTATCCGATGAGTGAGCTGTATGAATATAAGGTGCATTATATGAAAGAGCTTGTTTCCGAAGCTTCGGTGCAGAGCGGCAATATCCGCGTGCTTATATGTGCGCGTTCCGAGTGGACACGTATGTTTTTGTCGGCAGCTGCGGCAGATTTAAATATAATATTTGATTTCACGGACAGAATATTTAATCCCGATAACTCCGCGGAAGCAAAAGAATTTGCATCACTTGTTAAAAGAGGAAATTATAATTTCGGAGCGTTTTCCACCGCGGGCGGAGAGATTGCCGCGCTTGCGGACGAGGACGGCGAAATAATAGACAGCGATATGTACAAGGTACTTGTTCAGCTTATTATAATAAAACAATACGGAGCCGCTGCCGTAACCGATGCCGCTGCACCCTCCGTTATAGAAAGCATTGCTGAAAAATACAATGTCGGAGTAGTAAGAAAAGGGCATACGGCGCGTGATTATATGGGTGAACTGTGCAGAAATTTAAGCAGCTCCGCAGACAGAGACAGGTTTATATTAAGTTTTGATGCAGTAGGCGCGATTATCAAGCTTTCGGACTATTTGAACACAACCGGCGAGAGACTTTCCGAGCTTCGGCATGAAATACCCGATTTTTCTATATTAAGAGCTGAAATTCCGTGCAGAGAAGGGGAAAAGGGAAGAATCATAAAAAGTCTCTCCGAAGAAGAGCACGCGGAGCTGACGGAAGGAGTACGCATAACGAGTGAAAACGGTTCCGTGCTTATTATACCTCACGGCTCAAAACCGGTATGCAGAATTATAGCCGAAGGCAAGAAAGAGGAGTTCTCGGAAGAGATTGCAGCGGAATTCGGTGATAAAATTAAAAGAATTTTAAACAAAAAATAGCAAATAATTATTTAATTCGATTTTTGATACGTGCAAATCAAACAAAAAAACTTGTAAGCGCTTGTGTTGATTTTACAAAAAATTTTTTTTATTGTAAAATGCTTGAAATATTTCTTTCATTGATATATAATATGAAATGTATAAATTGACGGTACAGGTGGACTCAATTTATAACAAAATTAATATTTTGAAGGGAGAAATGAATTATGAGAGGCTTTTCAAAAGCAGCTCGCACAGTGCTTGCATTGGTACTCGCATTGTGCATGGTTTTGTCTGTGGTATCGGTTAGTGCAGATGAAACGACTTCAGCCGGATTCGTTGCGGCGGCAGCCGCGAGATTAGAAGACGGCTACTATTCGGTTTCCGGAACGGTTTCCGGCATAATCGGAGAATATGCAACAATATTGGTTTACAGCGGTGACGCGCCTGCAAATGAGACAATTAAGTATGCAAACCAGGCGGCGGTTACAAGCGGTGCAGCAACGTTTAACATGGAAGTGCCGCACGGTGATTACACCGTTAAAGCCGGCGGTTCCGGCGTAACGGCTGCAACCGGTTCGATTTCGGCAAATACGGCTCCCGTATTTAATAATGTATCCGGCAGTGTTGATCTCAAAACGGCAGCGGTTGACGATGTGGTTGTTGCAGCTTTCGGCGCAACAGACGTTGACGGAGACGAATTGACTTATAAAATTACAGCCGGTGATGACAACGGATATTTTAAGGTTGACGGCAGCGCACTTAAGATAGCTGCTCTCCCGGCAGTGGGAAATTACAGCCTTACGGTTCAGGCTGCAGACGGATATCAGGGAACGGCAACGGCAACGGTTTCTGTAACTGTTACGGATTCTACTCCGCTTATCACAGGGTACGTAAATCCTGATAATAAAAACATCACTGATGCAGAAACCTTTACGGTTCCCACAACGGTGACAGCTCATATTTCCGGCGCGGAGGACGTAGTGCTTAACGCTACATTTACATCCGTACCCGAATATGTTGCAGGTCAGGAAGGCACCTACAGCTTCACCGGTGCGGTAAATACGGAAGGCTACAAGGTAGCCGAAGGCGTTGCGGCACCCACATTCACTCTTACTGTTTCGAAGAGCGCAACAGTAATTACATCCTTCAAGCCTATCGAAGCCATTACGGCAAAGGTTGGCACGGCTCAAGCGGATCTCGGCTTGCCCGCAGAGATCACAGGTCTTGACGCAGCAGGAACAGAATACAAATTTGCCGCAACATGGAGCGGTGATTATAATGCAGATGTAGCAGCAGCTTACACGTTCACGGCTGCGTACGAGCTCGGCAATGGATTTGTTGCAGGCGAGGGTCTTGCAGCTCCCACGATTTCCGTAACGGTTAATAAATATGCTATAACAAGCATTGATACAACAGTTCTTTACATCAGTGCAGATGACGATTATGCATCACTCGCACTTCCCAAAACAGTTAAAGCGGCATATGATGGCGGAATAATAGAAGTTTCCGTTACATGGCCGGAAGAAGCTGAGGGCTGGCAGAACGGTATCGAAGGTACTGTTGCAATAGCTGAAGCGGATGCAGCTAAGGTTGAGAATAAAGATAATCTTAAAGCTAAGGCTGAATTTAAAATTATATCTGATGTGGTTGCTATTACAGCTAACGGAATGACAAATTCTTATGTATTTACAATTACAGGCAAAGATACAACGTTTAAAGCGGTTTATGATGCGGCTGAAGGAGCTGTCGTTAAGTATGCGTTTGTAGTAACAAATGCAGGGGAAACCGCTTCTTCCGATAATGCAGTATGGCAGGATGAAGCAACATTTGCTTACGGTAAAGACAGAGCAGATGAAGCTGTTGAAATAATAACGGTATTTGTAAAGGTTAATGACGTTATAATCGGAAGCGCTTCGATAAGAGATTATAAAGCAAAAGCGCTCGGAAAAGGTTCTGTTTATATTAATTCCGCCAAGGAAGGTCACTCGGCTTTGAGAGTAAGCAATAAAGGCACTCTTAATGTTACAGCTGACTTTACGTATTATAACGATGCAAACTATGCTTTTGACGGAACTTGGACTTGCGAAGTTTACGGCAGTGCTGATTCGTCAACACCGATAGTAACTTGCACGAATGTTTCGAAAGATAAGGGAGCGGCAACTTTCAAGGCTGATGATATCTCCGCTTTGGCAGACAGAAGCAAGCCTTACCGCGTTGTTGTGACATACAGTGATGAAACTGTCGGAACAATCAGTGCACGCAGAACGGCTTATGTTTCTGATTTAGGTTTGTGGTATAATACTTTCACAGTTAATGATAATCGTGGAGCTGTAATTATGAGCAGCAAGAGAGATAATAACATTAAGTTTACTCTTGATACTTTGGACGGAAACGATACTGTATATACAGGTTATAAATTTGAAAATTACCAAAGCCCGGTTAGTGATGGTGTTGAACTTAACGCAAACGGCATAACATCTGAATTCAAGGTAGATGCAATTGCAAACGGAACATATACACTGTATGCAATTGCAAATAAGTCGGCAAATCAGAATTATTATGACCTTGCATTCGGTAAGACGGTTTATGTACGTGACTCTGTTGTACCAGTTTGCAATATTAGGATAAATGGTTCGGCATACTGTATGGTTGATAAGGACGCAACTGACATTACATTTGCGCCATATTTAGCTGATGAAATCAGAATGGTTAATGCTGTAACCTATGAGTATGAATTCTACGACATGGATGGGAACAAACTTGAAATATCCAGCACGCCGGTTTCTGGTAATACAGAGGAAGGAATTAAAGTTTCCGGTGATGAATTAAATAAGTTTAAGTTTAAAAACAAGGTTGTTCTTAAGGCTTATGTAGAAGGCGAACTTGATAAAACAATTGAAAAAATCGTTTATGTTCCTTGGGGTGCAAGATAAGTAATCAGTATTAATAATTGTTGAGCATTTAATGTCTCTGCCGAATGGGTGAGGCCATTTGGCAGAGACATTATTTATAAATAACATTTTAAAAATATTGACATAGCAAATT
>ERZ1034952.1274-NODE-1274-length-20942-cov-39.091397_pt1 | contig 20942 bp, 17 predicted proteins | sample MGYA00520625_ERZ1034952 | MGnify/ENA primary metagenome ERZ1034952 (study PRJEB33766, sample SAMN09781773) | gut metagenome | biome: gut microbiome | host: Homo sapiens | place: Madagascar | study: EMG produced TPA metagenomics assembly of the PRJNA485056 data... | reverse complement strand
TCAGCTGTTACTGCTTTTTTTGAATTATGCAAGGTATAAACGCGGAGCCGTTTACCCTTATCGTGCTCATTCTCAATCTGCATTATTTATTGGGTGAATACTCTGGTGAAGATGGATATTCCCGATTTTTGACATTTGTGTCAGTTTTCGGGAATGAATATGTAAGATGCCACTGACATCTCAGTATTTTTTGCTTGAATGGTATGAGGTTTTGAATGTAAAACCACATAAAAGACGATTCTTATTCCCGATTTTTGTCATTAATGACACTTTTCGGGAATAAAATTCTTTCTTTTCCGATAAAAAACGTATCTTTGCATTCCCGAAAGTTGACACTAATGTCACTTTTCGGGAATGGCTATGATTATAAAAAGAGATTATTATTTACAACAACTTATATCGAGCAAGTCAAACAATCTCATAAAGATTGTAACAGGAATTAGAAGAAGCGGCAAATCGTTTCTTCTCTTCAACTTGTTTCACAATCATTTGATTGAAACAGGAATAAGTGAAGACCATATAATAGAAATTGCATTGGATGATCGCCTTAACAAGAATTTGCGTGACCCAGATGTCATTCTTCAACATATTCATGAACGTATTGTGGATGACAAACTCTACTATATCATATTGGACGAAGTGCAAATGATAGATGAGTTTACGGATGTGCTGAATAGTCTTTTGCATATCCGCAATGCGGATGTATATGTCACAGGAAGTAACTCCAAATTTCTATCCAAGGATGTGGTTACAGAGTTTCGGGGACGTGGTGATGAAATCCATCTGTTTCCATTGTCTTTTGCTGAATTATATAACTCTATAGGAGGTGACAAGTTTGAATTGTGGAAAAGTTATTATACCTATGGTGGACTACCTGGTATATTGGAATTGGATAGTGAGAAGAAGAAAGCTGCTTACCTCCGCTCTTTACACGAGACAGTGTATCTCAAAGATATAATAGAGAGAAACAACTTGAAAAACAGCGAAGAGTTTATGGAATTGATGCGTGTGATGGCTTCATGTATAGGCTCTCCATGTAATCCCAGCAAGTTGGAAAATACATTCAAAAGTGTAAAGAATGAAACGCTTGACAGAAAAACCATATCCAAATATCTTTCCTACATGGAAGATGCTTTTCTTATAGAGAAGTCAATGCGATATGACATAAAGGGCAGAAAATATATAGGTACACTTTCAAAATACTATTTCCAAGACATCGGATTACGCAATGCCTTGCTGAATTTCAGACAGGTGGAAGAGAATCATATCATGGAAAATGTCATATACAACGAGTTGCGCTTACGAGGTTTCTGTGTTGATGTTGGTATGGTAGAGGCAAGGACTGCAAAAGAACGCAAACAATTGGAAGTCGATTTTGTTGCAAATATGGCAGACCGTAGGTATTATATTCAATCAGCATTTGCAATGCCTGATGATGACAAAAGAGAGCAAGAAAGTGCTTCATTAAAAAGAATCGATGATTCCTTTAAGAAGATAATCATAATGCGCGATGACATAAAACCGTATCATGACAACAATGGATTTTATATTGTTGGTTTAATGGATTTCTTACTTAAGCCAGATTTGATAGAACAACTATAAAATGGACTGTGGGAGAAATACGACAAGCGACTTCATGAAATACAGGGATAATAAAAAAGCGGAGCGTGATTTCACAACCACACTCCGCGCAAACTTAAACAACCAATAAAAGAAATAGATTGATCGTTCAATTGTTATATCTGATGAAGAGTAGCTCTTGTTAGAGCTTTGTTTGTTTATCTGTCAGAAATATGTCTTATGTTGGAAGACATTGCTGATTAGCGGATGAACAGGAGTTCACGATACTTAGGCAAGGTCCAGAGCTCATCGGCTACTGTCAACTCCAACTTATCAATCTGATAACGGATTTCCTCCATCTTTGGAGCTACCGTGTCATGATAAGCAATTGCCTTATCGTGCTCGTTCTCAATCTTGTTGGCTACCTTGCGGGCATTTACCAACTCCTCAACACCGGTCTCGATAATCTGAGTGCGCTCGGCAATCTTCTTGATGATATTGATGTTACGGGCTGTCAACTTCTTGCCTTCCTCGTCACCGAAGATGTCAATCATGTTTTCCACATTCTTAGCCAACTGACTCTGATAGTGAGTAGCCACAGGGATGATGTGGTTCATGCTCAAGTCGCCCATCACACGAGCCTCAATCTGAATCTTCTTGGTGTAGGTCTCCCATTTCACCTCGTTACGAGCTTCCAACTCGTTCTTCTTCATGACACCCATATCCTCGAACATCTTGATAGATGCAGGGTCGAGATAACGCTCGAAAATCTTTGGACAGCTCTTCTCGCAGTCCAGACCACGCTTGGCAGCTTCCTCTACCCACTCATCTGAGTAACCATTGCCGTCGAAACGGATTGGCTTGCAGGTCTTCAAATCCTGACGAACGATATCGATGATGGCAGATGTCTTGTCCTCACCCTTGGCAATCAACTCATCCACACGCTTCTTGAAGTCGGTCAAAGCCTCGGCTACAGCTGTGTTCAATACGATCATTGCTGATGCACAGTTAGCCTCAGAACCTACGGCACGGAACTCGAAACGGTTACCGGTGAAGGCGAATGGAGAAGTACGGTTACGGTCGGTGTTATCAATCATCAACTCTGGAATCTCTGGGATATCCAACTTCATGCCCTGCTTGCCAGCCACGGTGAAGAGATCCTTCTTGTCGGCTTTCTCAATGTGCTCGAGAAGGTCGGTCAACTGCTTGCCGAGGAATGAAGAGATGATTGCTGGAGGTGCCTCGTTGGCGCCCAGACGATGCGCATTGGTTGCGCTCATGATAGAAGCCTTGAGCAAACCATTGTGCTTATATACACCCATCAAAGTCTCTGTGATGAAGACTACGAAACGGAGGTTATCCTCTGGTGTCTTGCCAGGACCATGGAGCAGGATGCCGGTATCTGTAGCCAGACTCCAGTTGTTGTGCTTACCGGAACCGTTGATGCCTGCGAATGGCTTCTCATGGAGAAGTACGCGGAAACCGTGATGGCGAGCCACCTTCTTCATCAAGCTCATCAAGAGCATGTTGTGGTCAACGGCAAGGTTGGTCTCCTCGAAGATAGGTGCCAACTCAAACTGGTTTGGTGCTACCTCGTTGTGACGGGTCTTGCAAGGAATACCGAGTTCAAGAGCCTGGATTTCCAAATCCTTCATGAATGCCTGAACACGCTCTGGGATGGCTCCGAAGTAGTGGTCGTCCATCTGCTGGTTCTTGGCAGAATCATGACCCATCAGGGTGCGGCCTGTCAGCATCAGGTCAGGACGTGCAGCATACAAGCTTTCATCTACCAGGAAGTACTCCTGCTCCCAACCGAGATTGGAAATAACTTTCTTGACATCAGGGTTGAAGTAGTGGCAAACCTCTGTGGCTGCTACGTTTACAGCGTGCAATGAACGGAGCAATGGAGCTTTATAGTCGAGTGCCTCACCTGTATAAGAGATGAAGACGGTAGGGATACAGAGTGTATCGTCGATGATGAATACAGGAGATGTTGGATCCCATGCAGAATAACCGCGAGCCTCGAAGGTAGAGCGGATACCGCCAGATGGGAAAGATGAAGCATCAGGCTCCTGCTGAACGAGCAACTTACCTGAAAATTCCTCGATCATACCACCCTTGCCATCATGCTCGATGAAGGCATCGTGCTTCTCGGCAGTACCTTCTGTCAGTGGCTGGAACCAGTGGGTGTAGTGGGTTACGCCATTCTCGTCAGCCCACTGCTTGATGCCTTTGGCTACGGCGTTGGCGATGTTACGGTCGAGACGTGCTCCGTTGTCGATGACATCTACCAGTTTCTCATAGACATCTGCAGGGAGATACTTGTACATCTTCTGTCGGTTGAATACCTTCTTTCCGAAGAATTCACTTGGTCGCTCGCTAGGAGCGGTTACCTCAACAGGCTTTCTCTTGGAAGCCTCTGAAACAGCTTCAAATCTTAAGTTGCTCATACCTTATATAATTTAAAATTTCTGATTTTCAATGTTTTTATAATCTGTTGGAACGTTTATTTTCCCAGCCATTTGGCAATTCTCTCCATGGCTTCCTTGCAGTCCTCATGCTCGCCGAAGGCGGTGAGTCGGATGTAGCCTTCGCCCGATGGACCGAAGCCGACACCTGGGGTGCAGACTACGCTGGCACCATAAAGCATCTCTTCGAAGAATTTCCAGCTTGGCGTGTTGTTTGGCGTCTTCACCCAGAGATAAGGTGCATTCTCGCCGCCATATACTCTCAAGCCGAGTTTCTGGAGTTCTGCTCTCATGAAGTGGGCATTCTCCATATAGTAGTTGATGGTTGCCTTCACCTGTTCCTTACCCTCAGGGGTGTAGATGGCTTCGGCAGCACGCTGGCTGATATAGCTTGTACCATTAAACTTGGTGCACTGGCGGCGGTCCCAGATAGGATTCAATGCTACTTCCTCACCAGCCAATGTCTTTGCCTTCAACTCCTTAGGAACGATGGTGTAACCACAACGCACACCGGTGAATCCGGCAGTCTTCGAATAACTGTGGAATTCTATCGCTACCTTTCTGGCTCCACGAATCTCGTAGATAGAATGAGGAATTGATGGGTCGGTGATATATGCCTCGTAGGCTGCATCATAGAGGATGATGCTCTCGTTCTTGATAGCATAGTTTACCCATTTTCTGAGTTCTTCTTTCGAGATGACCGTACCCGTAGGGTTGTTTGGATAACAGAGATAAATCATGTCCACACGGTGGTCTGGAATCTGAGGGATGAAGTCATCGCTCTCATCGCAAGGCATGTAGGTTACATTGCTCCACTTGCCGTTCTCGAAGATTCCCGCTCTACCTATCATCACGTTAGAGTCTATATAAACCGGATAAATCGGGTCGGTGACACCGATGTTGTTATCCCATCTCAAAATCTCCTGGATATTTCCTGTATCGCTCTTGGCTCCGTCGTTTACGAATACCTCGTTGGCGTCAAGATGAATGCCACGTGGCAGGAAGTCGTTCTTGATGATAGCCTCTCGGAGGAAGTCGTAGCCTCGCTCCGGACCGTAGCCTCTGAAAGAAGCCTGCTCAGCCATCTCGTCTACAGCCTTGTGCATCGCCTTGATGACGGCAGGGCAGAGAGGCTGGGTTACATCACCGATGCCCAGACTGATTACACGCTGCTTGGGATGTGCAATCTTGTAGGCGTTCACCTTCTTTGCGATGTCGGCAAACAAGTAGTTGTTGGCCAACTTCAGGAAATGTTCATTAACTAATGCCATATTTTGTTTCTCCTTTTATTTGTGGTCATTATCGACCATTTGTTATTTAAGTTTGCGTTCTCTTTTTTAAATGTTGAGTGTTGAGTGTTGAATGTTGACTTTGTGGGTGCAGTTAAATTCAACATTCCACATTCCACATTCAACACTCCCTATATTAACACTCCAACTGGATTTCTCCTTCAAAGGCGAAGGCTGCAGGCCCTGTCATGTAAACATGATCATCAGCCTCGCTATATTCTATTTCCAGCGTTCCGCCATCCATCACGATACTGCTTTTTCTGCCAGTACGCTTGGTAAGGGCTGCGGCTACGGCTGTGGCACAGGCTCCTGTTCCGCAAGCCATTGTGATGCCGCTTCCCCTTTCCCAAACTCGTGTTCTTATGGCGTCTGTGTCAGTTACTTGTGCAAATTCTATGTTGCATCTCTGGGGAAATGCCTTGTCTCTTTCCAGGATTTTACCATAGTGGGCGATGTCGATGGTGTCGATGTCATCCACGAAGGTAACGAAATGCGGATTACCCATACAAACATAGGTGCCTTCAAATTTTCTGCCGTCAGCTTCGAGCACCGAAGGGCCTATGAATTGCTCGGGATTTTCAAGTTTGGGGTTCAGCATGTCTACTGTTACCGATTCCACAACTTCTTTATTATCCTGAAGATGAAGTTTCAATATCTTGATACCCGAAAGTGTTTCCAGTCGGATGGTGTCCTTCCGGGTCAATCCTTTTTCGTAAAGATACTTACCGATGCATCGGCTTGCATTGCCGCACATCATCGCTTCTGAACCATCGGCGTTGAAGATACGCATCGAATAATCTGCTCTTCTGCTGTCTTGCGGCTTTCCGATGAGAACCAGTCCATCGCTTCCTATGCCCGTGTGATAAGCACTCCAGACAATGGCCGCCTTCTCTGGGTCAGGGATGTCATATTGTTGGGTATCTACATATATATAATCGTTACCCGCTCCCTGCATCTTTGTAAAATGAACTGTTTCTTTCATCTGCGTTGTTCTTTATGTTTGAATACTCTTCTTTTATCTCTCATGTCTTATCTCTTGTTGAGATTTGACTTTTTGCTAGTCTTTCGAATATTTCGATGACTATTTGTTTGATTTCGGTTGCAAAGGTACGACGATTTGTTGAGATATGCAAGAAAATAAATGCAGAAATCTTGATTATTTTTCGCTATCTTACAATTTGTATCATAAAATTGCTTTCTGCCTTACAAATTGTAAGGAGAATATGATAAGCCTCGATAAATTTAAAATGTTCGACAAAAAATTAAAACGAAATGCTTTTATTTGCTTTAAAATGCTGACAAAATGTATTAATTTTGCAGCCGAAAACGAACATAATGTAAAAGAAAGGCTTGATTTGAATAGCAAACCAATGAAGGTCCGTTTTCGAAAAGAGACAATCAATAGAAGTATTAACACATTATTAATTATTAAAGGATTATGAAGAAGATTGAGGCAATTATCCGCAAGTCTAGATTCGAGGATGTCAAGAAGGCACTTTTAGCAGCAGACATCGAGTGGTTCTCTTATTATAATGTAAGAGGTGAGGGTAAAATGCGCCAGGCTCGCATTTACCGTGGTGTGATGTATGATACCAGCAGCATCGAGCGTGTGCTTCTGAATATTGTGGTTCGTGACAAGAATGTGGAGCCTACCATCGCCGCCATCCAGGGCGCTGCACAGACCGGTGAAGTAGGAGACGGCAGAATCTTCGTGATTCCAGTACTCGATACGGTAAGAATCAGAACCGGCGAACGTGGCGACATCGCATTGTATAACGCTGAGAAAGAGGAATAAAGATACTTTGAATTTTGAGGTTTGAACATTGAACTTTATGATTAGTATTGAAGTTTATATTTGAGAGGCTATATTATAATATTGTATTCTAATTTAACTATAAGATATTTTTATGAGCAGTTTATTATTGACGACACTTGATACGGGTAACACAGCGTGGATGATCATGGCAACCATCTTGGTGCTTTTGATGTCAATCCCGGGTATAGCACTTTTTTATGGTGGTTTGGTGCGCCAGAAGAATATCCTCAGCATCCTGATGCAGACGGTATTCATTGTGGCAGTAGTCAGTCTGATATGGGTAGCCTTCGGTTATTCCTGGGCATTCTCTACAGAATATGCCGATTCGGGTAATCCTCTGGCTTGCGTCATCGGTGGTTTCGATAAATGTTTTCTTCACGGCATCGGCTTGGATGCCATCATGCCTACAGGTATTCCGGAACTCACCTTTGCAATGTTCCAGTGCATGTTCGCCCTCATTACTCCAGCCTTGATTCTCGGTGCCTTTGCCGAGCGTGTGAAGTTCAGCGGATATGTACTTTTCACCATCCTTTGGGTTATCATCGCTTATCTTCCAATGGCCCACTGGGTATGGGGTGGCGGTTTCCTGCAGGAGATGGGAGCCATCGACTTTGCGGGTGGTACCGTGGTTCATATCAATGCCGGTGTAGCCGCTCTGGTCATGGCACTCTGTGTAGGCAAGCGTGATGATTACCGTGCGGGTCATCCTATCACACCTCACAACATCACCTTCGTGTTCATGGGTATGTCATTCCTCTGGTTGGGATGGTTCGGTTTCAATGCCGGTAGCGGTCTGGCAGCCGATGGTCTGGCAGCCAACGCCTTCCTTGTAACCCATATCGCAACAGCAGCGGCAGCCACTACCTGGATGCTCATCGACTGGATTGTGAACAAGAAGCCAACTACGGTAGGTGCTTGTACCGGTGCTGTTGCCGGACTGGTAGCCATCACTCCTGCAGCCGGCAGTACCGATATTTTCGGAGCTTTCTGCATCGGTATCATTTCCACCATCGTCTGCTTCTTCATGGTAGCGGTAGTAAAGGAGAAGTTCAAGTATGATGATGCTCTCGATGCCTTTGGTGTTCATGGTATGGGTGGTATTCTGGGATCTATCCTCACCGGTGTCTTCGCCACTCAGTATGTAACTGGAGCCGAAGGAGTACAGGGTGCCCTTTATGGTGACTGGCATCAGCTTTGGGTTCAGGTTGTAGCCACCGTGGTAAGCATCATCTACAGCATCGTAGTTACCTATATTATCTTCAAGGTAGTAGATAAGACAGTAGGTGTACGTGTTGACAAGCGAGTAGAGGAGGAAGGTCTCGACATCTACGAGCATGGTGAGAGTGCTTATAGCAACTAATTGCGAAATTCGATTATCAGCATAAAATTTAGGTCAATGGTGTTTCATTTTGAGGAATGAAACACCATTTTTTTATGAGAAATCCTCAACTTGCACAATGAAAATGCCACAACTTGCACAATGAAAACGCCACAACTTGCACAATGAAATAGCCTCAACTTGCACAATGAAAATGCCTCAACTTGCATAATTTAACGTTTAAAATGCTAGTATTCAGTAACTTTTGATTATCTTTGCAGCGGTGCTTAAAAAATATGATTATGAAGAAATATAAGGCAAGAATAGCAGATGAAATGTTAAGTCGGAGACTTTTGGGGAGTGGTGCCGTTTTGATACAAGGCCCCAAGTGGTGTGGAAAGACGACTACTGCAGAACAGCAAGCAAAGAGCGTTGTGTATATGGATGATCCAGAATACATGGAGCAGAATGTGGAACTTGCAAATCTTTCTCCCAAAAAGTTGCTTTCAGGAGAAGTGCCTCGTCTTATTGATGAATGGCAATTAGCCCCGCAACTTTGGGATGCTGCTCGTTTTGAGGTTGATCATAGAGATGAACTAGGGCAATTCATCTTTACTGGTTCTGCAGTCTCTGTTGATACAAGCAAAATTCACCATTCAGGGACTGGTCGATTTGCATGGTTGACAATGAGAACAATGAGTCTTTCTGAATCTGGCGATTCTACAAACGAAGTCAGTCTAGAAGAATTGTTTGCCAATCCCATAGCAGATGTTTTTGCAACTAATCCTCTCAACATTGATTCTTTGGCATGGTTGATATGTCGGGGTGGTTGGCCAAAGGCAACGATGGTTAGTAAGGAGGTAGCACTTGATATGGCATATAGATATTATGAAGCCGTGGTACACTCTGACATTTCTCGTGTAGATAATGTGAGCCGTGATCCGGAAAGAGCAAAAAGAATATTGCGTTCTCTAGCAAGAAACCAATGTGCTCAGGTAACGGTAAATACTATCTGTGCTGATTTGGAGAATAATGATGTTGTAGCCACCAATCGCAATACAGTGGCTTCCTATATAGAGGCTTTGAAGAAAATCTTCGTATTGGAAGATTCCTTGGCATGGAATCCAAATTTGCGAAGTAAAACGGCTATTCGCACTTCGGATACCCGATATTTTTCTGATCCTTCTATTGGTGTTGCGGCTTTAGGTATAGGTCCAAATGATTTGGTGAATGACCTCAGTACGATGGGTTTGTTCTTTGAATCAATGTGTATCAGAGACTTGCGTGTTTATGCCGATGCTATTGATGGAACAGTGTATCATTATCGTGATGGTAATGGTTTGGAGTGTGATGCTGTAGTTCATTTGCGTAATGGGAATTATGGACTGATAGAAGTTAAATTGGGTGGTGAGAAGAACATCGAAGAAGGAGCAAAGAATCTAAAGCTCTTGGCTTCTAAAATCGATGATACGAAAATGAAATCCCCATCTTTCCTTATGGTTCTGACAGGTACATCTCGTTATGCAGTTCGTAGACCTGATGGTGTGTATGTTGTGCCAATTGGTTGTTTGAAAGATTAATCAAAATACAGAATCTTTGTACTCTAGCACCTTGACTGTATGTTTAGTACGGTCGAGGTGCTATCTTTATATAATAAGGTGTAAACCTGTTTTTTACGATGATCTCCTTCTTCTTCTTTCTTTTGGGATAATTTGGGGAAAGTAATCAATTTGCAGTTGGTCTGTGAACGCTGAAGGTTGCTGCTGTTTTGTCGGTGTAAATGTCGGTGTAAAATGTCGGTGCAAATATTGTTTTGGCGGTAACATGTCGGTAATATATCGGAAAGAAAAATGCTTGAAAACCAATACGTTATCGTTTTATGGGAAGTGGGTTACCGACAATAAATGTCGGAGACTTTGTCGGTAACCATGTCGGAGACTTCAAGGGTGGTAAAAAGAGATTTGGCGGTGATGCAAAAAGTGGGTATTCTAAGGCATGAAGGTAAGGGTAATGTCGGTGTTTGTTGTTTACTTGCTAAACTGGCATTTCGATAGGATAAAATGAAATATTAGTATAATAATTCTTAAAGAAATAACAACGTATAAGTTTTTTTATTAACTTTGTGTGCATAAAACAAATATTTATGAAATTTAAAATAACCTTGAAGATAGATAGAAAATATGGTGACTTGCTGCCCTTTAATTATCAGTATGAGCAGTCTGCTGTCATTTATCGCATATTGGCGCAAGCTGATACGCAATATTCGTCATGGCTCCATGAAAATGGTTATCAATTGAATGGAAGCAAGAGATTTAAGCTATTTTGCTATTCGCCTTTTATCTTTGAAAAGGTAAGACCTTTGCCGAAAGAAGGATGTCTTAATATCATGGGTGAAAGAGCTACTTGGTACATTAGTTTCATTCCAGAGAAAAGCACCATGGAGTTCATTCAAGGAATATTTGCTCATCAAAGTTTTACCATTGGCAATAGGAAATATCAAGTTGCATTTGATGTTGTTGGAGTAGAAGCTATGCCCATGCCGCCTTTGTCCGAAGTTATGACTTTCCAAGCCTTGTCTCCTATTTGTGTTAAGCAGCATGAGGACAACAAAATACAATACTTATCTCCTGACAATCCTAAGTTTGCCCAAGGCATACTAAAGGGACTGTTGGCAAGGTTTGAGAGCATTCATGGGCAACCATTTGATATGAATGACAAGGAGTTTTCATTCGAATTGACAGACAATAAGGTCAAGTCGAAGTTGATAACGATAAAAGCCAATACTCCTTACGAATCAAGAGTACGTGGATATCTCTGCTCCTTCCGCATAAAAGCACCTTTGGAGTTGATGAAGATTGCATATGAAGGAGGTGTTGGTGAACAATGTTCACAGGGATTTGGATTTATTAAAACGAAAGATTAAAATGGAAAAAAATATAGATTTATCGATATTGAAAAAACTTCCCGAACAGAATGTTCAAGCTGTTTTGGAAATTATTCCATTGGCACCTTTGTCTATGGTATCTGAATTGCCAGGATCTTTCTATAAAACATTGAAATATCCAAGCAAGAAAATGCTCTGTGGATTATTTGAGAATATGTTAGGTTGGCATTTTGATAACAGTTTGCGACTTGAGATATTCAAAGATATGGTTAAGGTTCGCAAGAAGCAAAAGATTGATTTGAAAAAGGAACAGTTTATACACGGATCTACTTATATTCCATTATTAATGGAGTTTTTCTCGTTAAACGGGACGCCTTGCTATGAACCTATAAAGCCTTTTGAGAAAGGCGATATCGGCTTTATGTACTATACTGATTTATGGAGTCGTGCTCGTAGAAGACATGATACATATGTACAAGTAAATGGCTCTAGGCATATAAGTTTAGATGTTGTTAAAGAATTGCATGATGAGATTATGCATTCTGATAGTGATGGCAGTAATATTAATAAACAGATAGACAATTGGCTGAAATCGCCAGATAAAAGCAATAGTGAAAAGTATAATTGGCAACAATTACCATTTTATTACTATACGCCAGTATCTCGCGAGTACATAGAAATACATGGTATCATAAAGATACCAATTAATATTGATGCTGATTTATTAAGTTTGTTGAAAAAGAACATAAATAATTCTGTAACATATCTTGGCAATAGCGAAGGTTGGGTAGAAGTTGAAATAACAAAAGTATGACAACACATCCATTTTTAAAATATGCAATGGCGCTTCTGATGGTGCATAATAATTTGCAAAAAGAAGAGGAAATAAACGAAGACCATATTCTATATGAATTAGAAAATGGTCTAAATCATTATGCCCTTGAAGCTCCTAAAATCGCTGCTGGAAGGAATATAATAAAGTATCGTTTTGCAAAGAAAGACGCTGATTTTATTTCTCCTTCCTTTATAAACAAAAAAGCCAAGGAAACAATTGAAAAATTAAATAGAAAAGAGCTAACAAAAGACAAACTCCCATTAGTTGGAAATCCATTTGCAGGCGAATTCTCTATATTTACTTCACAAGGAAAAGGCTTAAATGAACGAGGAAAACCGAAATGGACATTAAGAGAGTATTACTTGGGGTGTATTACACTGTCAACACCAGATAAGCCTTGTTATAGGGATAAAAAGAATTGGTGTCTCATCCCAGACTTAGAACTTCCTGATATGATTCTTTTCATTAATCTCTTTGAGGAAATGTATATAAATGAAACGAAGAATTTATTGCATGGTAAAGTTACTTGGAAGAAAGGTGAAAAATATACATTACATCGTCCTCGTTTGCTTAATGGGAATTTTCCGTATGCACCACAGACAAGTGTTATGGGAGCTGTTGCTTTGCTTGGGGCGATTGGTAAATTCGCAAAGGATGCGGAAGACCGAATTTCGCCAGAGATTTGTAATGTTGTGAACCGATTGAAAAATACGAATATTTATCTTGTGTCGTCTGACGAGATTAAAGCTTTTTCATTCAATCATGTCATTATAGATTTGGCATCGAAAGGAGAGTTGCAAAGCATAGTTGATAGTATTTATAGAATCGAATTATTTAAAGTTGGTAGTCGAAGCAAAATAGATAACGATATTAAAAATGAATATGATAGGTTTGACTTGTTTGTAAGTAGATTCCTAACTTTATTTAATAAAGCATCTTTTCGTGGTTTCTTCTCTTTTAGAGCAGAATACCCTAACGAAATGGAATTATTATTAAAAACATATTTTTGCATTATGGAAAAGATAAATGAAGATATTGTTAATTCGGCCATCGCTTTTGGAAATTGGCTAAACCTTCAAGCTTTCACTTATGCCTCTAAGGAAATATCAGTGAATTCAAACTTGAATGAAAAAGAAAAAAAGGAAAAACAGACAGAATTAAAAAATAAAATTTTAATTCAATTCGAAAGTGCTATTATGTCTGCAAAAACAGGAGATGCATTAGTTGCATTTATTACAACAAGAGCAGCTCGTCTTACAGGTTATGACATAGATGAAGGTGCTAAATTATTTATGTCAAAGGTATCATGTGGTGAGTTGCCATTAGAACAGGCAAAAAATCTTCTGATAGCTTTTTCAAGATTGAAAACTGTGAATAAAAAAAATGAAAATGTATAACTTTAAAAAATAGGAAAATGATAATTAAAGGTATTTTAGTAACGCTTATTGCTCCTTTTGAGAATCATATCGCAAATGGAGGTGACAAATTGTTAGGAAACATGCCTACAATAAAAAAGCGTCTTGATGAAAGAGCGTATATCTCTGGACAGATGCAGCGCCATTCTCTTTTCTCTGCTATAGACAGAATTAATATTGATGATCAAGAAGATAATCATATTGGAGAAAATGATGATCAGTATACTTATGTATCTAATGCAGATGGTATAACTAGTAAGATAGAGTGTGATTTACGTGCTGATATGGGTGGATTTATGCATCCAATAGGTACTATTGGTTCCATAAGAAGAACTTCTCCAATATCGGCTACACCAGCGGTGGCAAAAAATCCAAGTAAATTTGGAAATGATTTGCTTGTATGTGTAAACAACAATCCAAATGAGGATGCAAAAAAGCAAGCAATTGTTACTGTCGAGTACAGTCAGGAAGACGATATGCGTATGAATTTCTTTTTGGATGTTACGTCTTTGAGCATATACAAGACGTATGAATACGACGGGAACTTTTATGTTAGAACTGTTGCACATAAATTTGCCAATGAGTCTGAAAGAAAGAGAAGAGCAAGAATATTCTTGGAAGCAACTCGTTTCCTAAATGATTATGCCAATCAAGCGCGTAATGAGGTGTGTGGTGAACCTCAAAAGGTTTTTATTGTATTTGATCCTAAATTAGGTAGAAAAGCTTCACGTTACTTTAAGGCATCTGAAACTGAACAAAAAAGAATTAAAGAAGAGTTGAATGACCGAGGGGCTGTTTTCTTCTATGGTGATGATACAGAAGAAAAATTCGATAGCGTTTTGACAGCTTATAAGAAAGCAATGCAATTTCTTAATGAGAATGAACTGTATACATGCTTTCCCGAAGATGATAGGGTAGAAAAGTTTAAAGATGTTCAAAAGTTGATTATAAATATTAAGAATAAGACGGAGAAAAAGGAAAGTAAGAAGAAACAAGATAAGGAGGAGTCTCCTGATTCCGACGAACAAGCGTAAACTCTATATTGCGGACAAATGAACAAGGCTGAAAATAACACAGTATTGGCTAAGCCTTCTGGCATAACTTTAGAGCAACATAATAAAGATGTTGTAACGGAGTCTTTATCTATTTGTCAGGTTCTTCCTGCTTCTTTGAGTAAATACTCAAAAATGGTCGGGAAGAACTTGACCAACCTTTTATGCGCTTCTGCTGAATGGCATGATGAGGGGAAAAAACATAATAAGTGGCAAACTGCTTGTTGGAAAGACTATCAAAACTACAAAGTCTGGAAAACTAAAAATCCGGAAGGAAATTTCTTAAAATATAGTAAAGAATGTCCGGATGAGGCAGGTGGAAATCTAAGGGAAAATAATTTTCGTCATGAGATGGAATCACTAAGTATAGTTGATCAACAAGGTGATTTGCTTATGTCACAAAAAGTAGCAATTGCAGCTCATCATTCTAAGTTAGGGTGGCGATATGAAGACAAATGGGAGGCTTGTGAAGCATACCGTTCACTATGGATAGATTTCCGAAGAACGTCATCAAGTGTAATTAACAGAAAAGATTTTTCACTCTTATGTTCTGCGCATATGGAATATGACGCAATTAGAGGATTACTTCAATTAGCAGATCATAGAGCAAGTGCAAAAGAAGAAACGGAAAATATTTCCTGCTTAGAACCATTCTCTTATACATTTCCTTACACTCAAAAGCGTGGTGTGCAAAAAATAGTAGAAGATAACTGGAAGAAAGATCTCCTTCTTCTTAGAGCGCCAACAGGTGCTGGTAAAACAGATGCTGCGTTATTATGGGCATCAAAGCAGATTAAAGCACAAAGAGCGGATAGATTGATTTTTGCAATGCCCACCCGTTTTACAGCGAATGCTATATCAGTAAATGTCTCTAAGGAATTGGGGCTAACTGGGTTATATCATTCCAGTGCGTGGTCTGCCATTAGTGATAGAGTGAAAAATAATGAAATTAGTTTGTCTGATGCGTTGAATCAGCATAAGATGGCGAGATGTTTGTTATCGCCTATAACAGTATGTACAATTGATTATCTTCTGATGTCTTTGACGATGACACGTGAAGACCATCATCTTATTAGTTATAACTTGGCAAATTCTTGTGTTGTTATTGATGAGGCTGACTTCTATGATGACTTTACTCTTGCTAACATTCAGTATTTACTAAAGGTTTTACATGAATGGAAGGTTCCGGTACTTATAATGAGTGCATCGCTACCTGATTCTTCATTATCATTATATCAGAGTACAGGATATAAGATTGATTCAATCTTAGAGGATTCTCATAATGTTAATAATATTCGTAAACGATTTGAAATTAAAGATATTATTGATTATAATGAATTTAAAGATATCGATCCCTTGATTGAAAAATGTTTTGAGAGAGGAAATGGAATACTCTATATGAACACAGTGGATAGTGCTATAGCTTTATATAAACATATTTGTAAAAAAAAGACCAAGGAAGAAATAGAAAACATCCATCTCTATCATAGCAGGTTTACTGAGCCAGACAAATTGAAAAAGGAAGAAAAAATTATAAAGGCATTAGGTAAAAAAGCATGGGATCAAGGTACCGCTAAGGGCATCGTTATTATGACTCAAATAGGTGAAATGAGTATAAATATAAGTGCAGAAATCATGATATCAGAATTGTGTCCTATAGACAGGATGATCCAACGAACAGGAAGATTGTGTCGATTCTCAGATGATATGGGAAAGTTATATGTCCTTATCCCTTATCGTAATAAAACTATATATCCTGCACCTTATGGCATACTTGAGGATAATTGTTGGATACCAAGTAAAGCGTTTCTTGCGACGAAAGATGTATTGCAGCTGGAATGTTACTCTTCTGACGAGATGACAGTTTTGTTGAATGATGTGTATAAAGAGAAATTCAAATTTTCATTTGAGGCAAAGAGAAATGTTATGGAGTTGGAAAAAATGTTTAAATCCAATTGGCTGATTTGCCCAAAAGATGTTAGCGATGAAGATGATGTAGGAAGTAAGGAATGGAGGAGTAGAAATATTGCCTATCAAGATGATGTCTTTGTTTGTCCTCCGCCAACGCATCAATTCAGAAACTATTCAGAGTTCTTAGAGTATAAATTACTCTACGCTATTAGTTTACCTGAGTATCTTGTTATCAAGGGAAAAAACAAACTAAATAGAATTGATCCAGGATACGAGGTTAAGATAGGAAAAAATAGTGTTATTAGGTTAAATGTTGTCCGCACCGGTTTCTATGATGCCCAAAAGGGGTTGGACTTGACAAATGATGAGTAGGACAATTTCTTATGACAATAACAGGCACTCATTTCAACTATTACCAGCTTTGCCATCGCAAACTATGCCTGTTTGCCAATGGCATCAATATGGAACAAGAGTCAGACTTAGTCTATGAAGGAAAGCTGGTGCATGAATCAAGTTATCCGCAATGTACATCAAAGTATGAGGAAGTGGAGATTGATGGTATCAAAGTGGATTACTATGATGCCAAGAACAAGGTCATCCACGAGATAAAGAAATCTAATAAGGTGGATAAAGCTCATGAATTGAGTAATACTTTGCCAGATGCTAAGGCTGTAGATGAGATAGTGGGAATTGAGGGAAATATCAGACAGGCATATTATGCTGCATTCGATATCATTCTCGATGATTTCAACATGGAATCAAGAACCAAACAACCGCCGGAGAACGAGGTAAGCATGCTTTAAGCACCAGTCATTTTGATAAGAAACTCAACAAATGTCTTTTGAATGAAAAGGGAAAGAAGATTTTTGTAAAGGTTATGGAAGAGCGTTATGATGAGACATTCCGTCATCGTTCTTTAGGACGTAATGTAAGCTATAAGCATCTTATAAAGTTGGAATGCTATAAGCTACTAAAAGATATTTTAGGAATAGAAGAATATAAACCTTTTAAAATGTATTGGTGATATGTATGTGATTATAGTTTATGATGTTGGTGAGAAGTGAGTAGGCAAAATGTTGAAACTTTGCCGCCAATATTTGTGTTGGATTCAGAACTCAGTTTTGGAGGGAAAATTATCTGAAGCTAAACTTCGGGAATTGCAAATGAAGATGAAAGCTATCATTGATGAATCCGAGGATAGTGTCATTGTTTTCACCAATAAAATGGGGTATAATATGAACAAACAGATTCATGGAAAAGAAAGAATGTCTACCGATAATTTCTTATAAAGAGTTGTCGATGTGGTTCTATTTTTCCGTTTCTAGGTTCGGAAAAACCTCCAAAAGTGTTCTTTGACTTATTGAAACCTCCATAAATAGGCTGGTTGTCGTAAGGCCGCAGAAAAATATCTTTAGGCATCGACATTTTTTCTGAAGATTTTTTGTATCTTTGCACCCACAAACCTATTGATTCTTCGAGCATCTATGCCTAAGGATTAACGGGTTCTAATTGTACCTTTATGGAATTGAAATTAGTCTTTGGCATTGAGGCGTGCCCATCGGCTTACGTTCTAATTGTACCTTTATGGAATTGAAATTGCGCACACCCTTGGTCCCATAGCGGAAGAAGAGGGTTCTAATTGTACCTTTATGGAATTGAAATGACGAGATGTATGCCGGGCGAATGGTTAATCATCAGGTTCTAATTGTACCTTTATGGAATTGAAATACTCATTTTTTCTTAGTCTTTTTTACGGACTTTCTGTTCAAATTGTACCTTTATGGAATTGAAATGTCTTCGCACCTTTGCTCGGGCTCATAATGGGCGGTTCAAATTGTACCTTTATGGAATTGAAATAAGTTTACCTGTTCAAGTCAGCTTACTTTTGAGGAAAGTTCAAATTGTACCTTTATGGAATTGAAATATTGATTATCCGGCTCCCAAGAAGGAGGATCCGAAGTTCTAATTGTACCTTTATGGAATTGAAATTATCGCTACGGCTGGGTTCCCATAAAGGATAAACTGTTCTAATTGTACCTTTATGGAATTGAAATTAGCATAAGCGTTTTTAGCTTGAGCATAATTAAGACGTTCTAATTGTACCTTTATGGAATTGAAATTTCGGGATATCGCCTCTAGCGACCATTCTGTTCAAAGGTTCTAATTGTACCTTTATGGAATTGAAATGAAAGCTACCTTATATAAGGTGTAGATTGCCCCAGTTCTAATTGTACCTTTATGGAATTGAAATGGATATCGAAACGTCTGAGAGCCTTCGCCACGGTCGTTCTAATTGTACCTTTATGGAATTGAAATTGCTGATGGATAACTACGCAGTGAAAGCCTTGCGGTTCTAATTGTACCTTTATGGAATTGAAATATGCAACCATCAGCCTTCAGGCGGTCGATGGCAGAGTTCTAATTGTACCTTTATGGAATTGAAATTGCTTCATCAGTAAGTCCATCACCTCGCTGATGTCCTGTTCTAATCGTACCTTTATGGAATTAATTCAGAAGTACTGATAGCTTTAGTATTATACCGCAATCTCTAGTTATAAGTGTTCAGAATGTGTCTCCTCCTGCCACAGCATTCGTCTCCTCCGGTCACCGCATTCGACTCCTCCAGCCACCGCATTCGTCTCCTCCGGTCACTGCATTCGACTCCTTCAGCTATCGCATTCGTCTCCTTCAGCCACTGCATTCGACTCCTTCGTCTAATGCAGCCGTCTCTTTCTGCCAACTCAGCCGTCTCCTTCAGCCACCGCAGCCGTATGTGTCAACTCAATGAAGTAGATGAAGTCGTGAAATGAAGTAGATGAAGTCGTGAAATGAAGTGGATGAGTTCGCATAATGAAGTTCATGATTTCTGCACAATTGCCAATACATGCAAAAGGTAAAGCAAAAAGAAGTTTATTCCTACTTTTCCCAATTCTTCTCCCAACATCAGTAAAGTTTTTAGCGAAATCGGGCTATTTTTCTTTATTTAACTCCGAAATAGAGTGGAATATCAGAGAAAATCTATAAATTTGTACCCAAATATAATGTTTTGTAAAGAATAGAAGATAGAGAACTGTTACTGAAAAGTGACCCGGAGTTTGACCGCCTCGCCTTTACGGTGTTCTCATAGATAATTCAGCTCGGCATCGGCATGAATTAAAATCAAGAAAGTGATGGAAGCAAATAATAATAAGATAACTTGCCCGAAATGCAACTCGCAGAATGTGCAATCTGAAGGGATGATTCATCTCTGTATGGATTGCGGATATAAATGGGAGGATGAAGTGCAGACGGATTTGGGCGAAATGATCATTTACCAATCTGATGAAGGTGTAAAACTTGACGTAAGATTGGAGAATAAAACCGTGTGGTTGAATATTGAGCAAATTGCGCAATTATTCAATAAAGGTCGTGCTACGATTAGTGAGCATATTTCCAATATTTTCAAAGAAGGAGAATTGGACGAAAAAGTGGTTTGTCGGAAATTCCGACAGACCACTCAACATGGTGCTTTAGAGGGGAAAACGCAGAGCAAAGAGGTAAAATACTATAATCTTGATGTTATTATCTCTGTGGGGTATCGTGTAAAATCTATTCAAGGTACACGCTTCCGCCAGTGGGCTACAGAGCGACTCCATGAATATATTGTGAAGGGATTTACAATGGATGATGAGCGACTCAAGAAAATGGGTGGCGGCAGTTACTGGAAAGAACTGCTAGACCGCATTCGTGATATTCGCTCTTCAGAGAAAGTACTTTATCGTCAGGTTCTCGATATCTATGCTACAAGTGTTGACTATGATCCACGGACTGATGCCTCGAAGCTATTCTTCAAGATAGTGCAGAACAAATTGCATTATGCCGCCCATGGACATACTGCTGCTGAGGTCATCTATGAACGAGCTGATGCCGAACAGCCATTTATGGGTTTGAAAACTTTTGAAGGGGAATTACCTGCCATCAAGGATATAAAGATAGCCAAAAATTATCTGGATAAAAACGAACTGAAGATTCTCAACAATCTTGTTTCCGGATATTTCGATTTTGCAGAAATCATGGCTCTGGAACATCGTCCTGTCTATATGATGGACTACGTGAAACAGCTCGATACCATCCTGCAATCTACAGGACGTCCATTGTTGAAAGGTTCTGGTAGCATCAGCCATCAGGAGGCTATGGATAAGGCTTTGGCAGAATATAGAAAGTATCAGGTTAAAACCTTGACCAAAGTAGAGGAAGATTATCTGGATTCTATCAATGCTTTGGGTAAGATTGCAAAAAGAAAGAGAAGACAGAATGGAGAACAATAGTTGTGATGAAGTATGATTGTTGTACGAAAATGTGGCTCTTCGCAAATTTTGGTGCACATAGTGCTAAAGCTTAAGCGCAACCTTTTT
>ERZ1034952.1273-NODE-1273-length-20945-cov-7.029392_pt1 | contig 20945 bp, 23 predicted proteins | sample MGYA00520625_ERZ1034952 | MGnify/ENA primary metagenome ERZ1034952 (study PRJEB33766, sample SAMN09781773) | gut metagenome | biome: gut microbiome | host: Homo sapiens | place: Madagascar | study: EMG produced TPA metagenomics assembly of the PRJNA485056 data... | reverse complement strand
GTGCTTTTTTTCATGCCCGGATTTGCATAATATCAGGACGTTGAATGAGGTGATTTTATGACAGAAATCAAAAGGATTTTGGATTCGGAGGAAATCGACAGACATTTGACGCGTATTGCTGAGGAGATTGCACAGCATAATATTACTGCGCGCAAAATCGCACTTATAGGGATAATGCGGCGCGGGTTTCCTCTTGCCCAAAGACTGGCAAGGAGGCTTGAGGCGCTTGTCGGTGCCGAGCTTCTTATAGGAAGTCTGGATATTACGCTGTATGGGGCAGATCACAGCCTTATAGACAGATTCCCGATTCTTAACGGTACGGATATACCGTTTTCAATTCAGGGCTTGCCTGTAATTCTGGTTGATGACATATTGTATACGGGCAAAACGATTCACAAAGCAATGAATGCTTTGCTGGATATGGGAGAGCCGGACGATATTCAGCTTGCTGCGTTTATCGACAGAGGAAGAAGAAGCTTTCCTATATGTGCCGATTATACAGGCACAAAGGTAACAAGCTCCGGTCTTGAGCGCGTAGCACTCCATCTTACAGAGATTGACGGAACAGACGAAGTGATAATAGAAAAGAGGGGGTAATAAAGCAAATGAGAAATCTAATCGGACTTAAAGAAACTTCTGCCGTTGAAATTGACGAAATTCTGCAGGAGGCATTCAGATTAAAAAAAGAAGTGCTGCTTGGAGATAAGAAAGCGTCATATCTCAGCGGCAAGAGTATAATTACTTTGTTCTATGAAAACAGCACCAGAACAAGGCTGTCATTTGAGCTTGCATCAAAGTATCTTGGTGCGACAGCTGCAAATATTACAGCATCCGGCAGCAGTGTTCAAAAGGGTGAATCACTGGCTGATACAATAAAGACAATAAATGCTATGGCGGCGGATGTTATTATTATGCGTCACCCGTCATCAGGCGCTCCGTATTTCGCACAGAAATATGCGGATGCGGCTATTGTCAATGCAGGTGACGGAATGAATGAACATCCGACACAGGCGCTTTTGGATATGATGACTATTCTTGAAACAAAAGGAAATATAAAGGGATTGCGCGTGGCGATTGTTGGGGATGTAAATCACAGCAGAGTGGCGCGCAGTAATATATACGGACTTAAAAAACTCGGCGCAGATGTCGTGATGGGCGGGCCGTCTACTCTTATGCCGGCGGACATGGAGGATTTCGGCGTTTCCGTTTATAACAGTGTAGACAAGGCTGTTGAGGGCGCTGATGTTATTATGGCGCTGCGTATTCAGCTTGAAAGACAAAAAAAGGGATTATTCCCTACAATAAGGGAATACCATAAATATTTCGGTATTGATACAAGGCGTCTCGGACTTACTGCCCCTGACGCTATTGTAATGCATCCGGGACCTGTAAACCGCGGTGTTGAGCTGTCGGCTGAGGTTGCGGACGGAAATCGTTCGGTAATATGCAATCAGGTTACTAACGGTGTTTGCATCAGAATGGCGGTATTAAAGCTGCTGACAGAGAAACGGGAGGTGCTTTAAAATGCTTTTGATAAAAAATGGATTGGTCGTTGATCCCAAAAACAATATAAACGAAGTTACGGATATTCTGGTTTCTGACGGCATAATTAAAGAAATCGCAAAAAATATAAGTTGTCCGGATGCAGATATAATAGATGCGGCCGGACTGACGGTTGCTCCGGGACTTGTGGATTTACATGTTCATTTCCGTGATCCCGGTCTTGAATATAAAGAGGATATTGAATCGGGTAGCCGTGCGGCGGCGCACGGAGGAGTAACAACGGTTGTTTGCATGCCGAATACTGTTCCGCCGGTTGATAACAAGGCTTTGGTAGAATATATAAAAAAGCGCGGCAATGATGTCAGACTTGTAAATGTATTGACTGCCGGATGTATCACAAAAGGACAGGAGGGAAAAGAGCTGTCTGAAATCGGTGAACTGAAGGCTGCCGGCGCGGTAGCGATAACAGATGACGGAAAGCCCGTAAAATCCTCCGGACTTATGCACAGAGCGCTTGAGTATGCCAATATGTTTGATATGCTTGTCATGTCGCACAGCGAGGATCTTGATTTGGTAGACGGCGGCAGTATGAACGAGGGGTATATGTCAGCCTATCTCGGCTTGAAGGGAATCCCAAAAACCGCAGAAAGCACCGCGGTAAGCCGTGATGTTCTGATTGCAGAGGAAACCGGAAGCAGATTGCATATCTGCCATGTAAGTACGAAAAACTCAATAGAGGCAATTCGCGCCGCAAAAAAACGCGGTGCAAGAATCACCGCAGAAACAGCTCCGCATTATTTTACATTGACAGACAGGGCATGTGACGGATACAATACAAACGCAAAAATGAATCCGCCTCTGAGAGATGAAGAAGATGTTGAAGCGGTGATAGAGGCTCTGATTGACGGAACGATAGATTCAATAGCGACCGACCATGCTCCGCATCATATAGATGAAAAGGAAGTCGAGTTTGAAAAGGCAAGCAACGGTATAATAGGTCTTGAAACTTCTTTGGCTTTGGGTGTTACCTATCTTGTCAAAACGGGACGTCTGAGTATGACCGAGCTGATAAAAAAAATGAGTACTGTTCCGGCAGAAATAATCGGCTGCGGCAGAGGAAGTCTGGGCAAGGGATGCCCGGCAGATATAGTGATATTTGACCCCAACAAGGAATTTACACTTGACGCATCAAAGCTTGCGTCAAAAAGCAAAAATACACCATATGACGGATATAAGCTTTTCGGTGAGGTTGAGATGACAATAACCGGCGGTAAGGTTGTGTATTCGCATCAGTAAAACAGGAGGAATAACAGCTTGATAGATACACTGATAGAAAAAATAAAAGAGAAGAACAATCCGACGGTAGCAGGTCTTGACCCAAAACTTGACTATGTGCCGGAGGATATAAAAAAGGCTGCGTTTAAGGAATACGGTGAAACCTTTGCGGGTGCGGCAAATGCGATATATGAATTTAACAAAATTCTGATAGATGCTTTGTTTGATATTGTTCCTGCGGTAAAGCCGCAGTCGGCTTATTATGAAATGTACGGAGTTGAAGGTATAAAATGCCTGAAGAAAACTATAGATTATGCAAAGAAAAACGGAATGTATGTTATTCTTGATGCAAAGCGCGGAGATATAGGCGCAACTTCCGAGGCGTATGCAAATGCATATATCGGTACAACACAGCTTGGAGGAAGCGAAGAAGCGGCGTTTGATGCAGACTGTCTTACTGTAAACCCTTATCTTGGCACAGACGGAATAAAGCCTTTTGCGGATTTATGCGAGAGCAACGGAAAAGGGATTTTTGTTCTGGTAAAAACATCAAACAAATCTTCAGGTGAGCTTCAGGATTTAAAATGCGGAAGCGTATATATATATGAGCATATGGCAGAGCTTGTAAAGATGTGGGGAAGCGGTTCTATAGGAACAAACGGCTACAGCAGCGTCGGGGCTGTTGTAGGTGCAACCTATCCGGAACAGGCTGAGGCTCTGCGCAGCCGTATGCCGCATACATATTTTCTAGTTCCGGGTTACGGCGCGCAAGGCGGCAAAGCGGAGGATGTCGCCAAAAGCTTTAACCGTGACGGACTTGGCGCGATTGTTAATGCATCGCGCTCAATAATGTGTGCTTATATGAAAAACGGAGGAACTCTCGGCGATGCGGCACGTGCCGAAGCAATACGTATGCGTGATGATATACTCAGGGTTTTATAAACTTTAAGGAGGAATAAAAATGTTATGCAAATTGATTTATAAAAGATGTCTTACGGACAATATTATGGATTATACCGTAATGTGTCCGGAAATGGCTGAAAATGCAAAGCCGGGACAGTTTTTGCATATATTATGCGGCGGAGAGGCTTATCTCAGACGTCCGATAAGCATATGTGATGTCGTTGACAAACGCTGTATAAGATTTGTATTTCAGATTAAGGGTGAAGGAACTAAAGCCCTTACAAAATACGAAGAAGGCGACATGATAGATATTCTGGGGCCGCTCGGAAACGGATTTGATACTTCCGAAAATTATGACGGCGCAATTCTGCTTATCGGCGGCGGAATAGGAGTTTTTCCGCTTCTTGGACTTGCAAAAAGTCTGAACGGCAAGGCAACAGCATTGTTAGGGTTTCGCAGTAAGAATGACGCAGTAATGACAGATGAGTTTGCAAATGTCTGTAAGGACGTGTTTCTGGCTACAGATGACGGAAGCTGCGGCTATCATGGATTGGTTACGGACATATTGAGCAAGATAATTGAATCCAATAAGGTATCGGCGATTTACAGCTGTGGCCCTGCCTTAATGATGAAGGCTGTATCTGCGGCTGCTTCAGCTGCCGGAATACCGGTACAGGTGTCACTGGAGGAAAGAATGGGTTGCGGCGTGGGTGCTTGTATGACATGTACTTGTACTGTTTCCGGAATGAAACGCCGCGTGTGCAAGGACGGTCCTGTTTTTGACGGAACGGAGGTAGAGTGGAATGGCTGAAATGAAGGTAAATATCGCAGGGGTTGAGTGGAAGAATCCTGTTACGACAGGCTCCGGAACATTCGGCTTCGGACGTGAGTACAGCGAATACTTTGATTTGTCGGAGCTTGGCGCGGTATGTCTTAAAGCGCTTTCAGCCAAACCGCGCTTGGGAAATCCCTCGCCGAGAATTGCAGAAACCACAAAGGGGGTTCTGAACAGTGTTGGATTGCAAAATCCGGGTGCGGAGGCATTTATAGAAAAAGAGCTTCCGCGGCTCAGAAAATACGACACAAAGCTGATAGCCAACCTTTGCGGAGCATCGGTTGAAGATTACACGGAAGTTGCACAAATTCTTGATGATAAGGTTGATATGTTTGAACTTAACATATCCTGCCCTAATGTAAAAGAAGGCGGAATGGCATTTGGGACAAATCCAAAAATGGTTGAGGAGATAACCCAAAAGGTTAAAGCTGTATCAAAGGTTCCTCTTATTGTGAAGCTTTCACCGAATGTAACCGATATAACAGAGATTGCACGTGCGGCTGAGGCAGGAGGCGCAGACGCGGTTTCGCTTATAAACACTCTGCTTGGTATGAAAATTGATATAAATACACGCAGACCGATACTGCATAATAACATGGGAGGTCTTTCCGGACCTGCGGTAAAGCCGGTTGCTGTGCGTATGGTGTATCAGGTGCGCAAGGCAATAAAGCTTCCTATTATCGGCATGGGCGGCATCACATCTGCCGAGGATGCAATAGAATTTATGCTTGCCGGTGCAAATGCGATAGCGGTGGGGACGGCAGGCTTGGTCGATCCGTATGCATGGGTTAAGGTTATAAAGGGAATAGAAAGCTATCTTAATAAAAATAATATAGCGGACGTCAATGATATTGTCGGTGCTGTTATACCAAATTAAAAGGAGGAATTATTTATGACAAGTAATGAAATTATTGAAATGCTGAAAGAGGCAGGCGTACTTTTGGAGGGACACTTTCTTTTGACCTCCGGTCGTCACAGTGACAAATACATGCAGTGTGCAAAGATTTTTCAGGATGCAAAATACAGTGTTCCGCTTTGTGCTGAACTTGTAAAACAATACAAGGATGATAATATAGAAGTTGTTATAGGACCGGCAATAGGTGCGATTCAGATGTCATACGAAGTCGGCAAGCAGCTTGGTGTACGCAACATATTTGCAGAGCGTGACGGCGGCGGTGTTATGACGCTGCGCCGCGGGTTTACAATAGAACCGGGACAAAGAGTTTTGATTGTTGAGGATGTTGTTACGACCGGCGGAAGCGTAAAAGAGGTAATGGAACTTGTTAAGGAATCCGGCGGCGTAATTGCCGGTATAGGCTCCATTGTCGATCGCACCGGCGGTAAAATTGATTTTGGTGTACCTTATAAGAGCGCGTTTTCTATGGATATAGTATCGTACGAAGCTGATGAATGCCCGATATGCAAAACAGGTGCTCCGCTTGTAAAGCCGGGAAGCCGCAAGGTGAAATAATATGTCAGATTATAATGACGGACACAGGGCAAGACTTGACAAAAAATCAAATATTGTCGGTTTTGAAAACCTTGAGGAACATGAACAGCTGGAAAAGTTTCTTTTTGCGGTTGAAAAACGCAGGGATACAAATAAGCTTGCACACAGACTTATAGAAAGATTCGGCGGTCTGTATGGCGTGCTTTCTGCGTCTGTTGACGATCTGGTGAAGGTCGAGGGTGTCGGAAACCGTATGGCACAGGTTTTGCATGACATTTATGATTTTATGGGCAGCGCGGAAAGAAGCAGACTTTGCGGAGGAAAGAATTTTCCGGTGTTCAAAACAACGGAGGATATAGGAAATTATGCCAAGACTCTGTTTTATAACAAGCTTACCGAAAACTTGTATATGGTAAGCCTCAACAGCCGTTATATGGCTTATCGCTTTAACAATATTTCAAGAGGCAGCAGCCAGGAAGCTCCGGTGTATATACCGGAAATACTTAAACTTGCACTGAGAAATGAAGCAAATGCGGTGGTTATTGCACACAATCACCCATCGGGGAATTTAACCCCTTCACAGGCTGACATTGATATAACGATAGATTTATATAAGGGCTTTAGGGCTATTGAAATTGAGTTTGTTGATCATATTATAGTCGGCGGCGGAGAGTACGTAAGCATGAAGGAACTGGGAATATTCTGACAATACGGCTGCAGTATTACGCCTGCAGATAACAGACATAAAAATCGCTGTAATACATATGTATACGGCGGTTTTTTAAATTAAATCAGTGATTTAAAGCAGCAGGTTTTTGTTTTTGTTAAACTTTTTTTGAAAATATAGTTGAAATATACGCTGTTATTTGATATTATAGTAAAATAACGGCAGTTATATCTTTTTGCTGTCATTTTGGACTGATTGCGGTCCGGAAATCGAGGGAATTGGTATGAAAGTAGATATTGCCAATAACATAAAAGCAGTTGAGCTTTTAAAGGTTGAAATTTTGCAGAATGTAACGGATTTATTCGGAGATATTTCAGCGGAGGCCGACAGCGAAACAGGCAAAAGAATTTCATGTGACGCGGCGCGGCTTATATGTCAGACCTATCTTTTGGCAGATAGACTGGGAATAGATTTTACTTCTATAAATAATGATATGACAGCAATGCTGCACAGCGGTATAGAGGACAGGCATATACTGGAACGCAGATTCGGCAGTCTGAGCAAGCTTCTTGAATGTATTGACAGCGGAAAGGATTATTATGAAAAATATGAAGGCTAAAGCGCTGACAGAAGGAGCAGTTTGTGCTGCGCTTACTGTGCTTTTTACGGTAATTGCTATGTATGTACCGTTTTTTGCAATGCTGTCAATGTTTATTACAGGAATACCGTCAATGTATCTTGCGGTAAAGCACGGCAGTAAAGTGTCGGTTGTGTCTGCTGTTGCTGCAGCACTTGTATTGTTTATTGTTACAGGCGATATTTTATCTGCGGTTTTGACCTCGGCTGTATATATACTGCCGGGACTTGCTGTCGGATATAATATGGGACATGGCAGAAGCTTTAAACGTTCGGTTTTTTCTGCTTCTGCAACAGTAGTGTTTGGATTTGTGCTTACGCTAATATTTATAAACCTAAGCGGCGGCGGAAACGGCATAGAAAAGATGATGGACGGGGCGATTGAGAATTCGCGTTCGGTTATGAGTTCTGCTCTTGATATGCTTCCGTCTGCAAAGGAAATTGATACGGCAGAGATTACAAAGACAATGAACACAATGTTTAAGCTTATAAAGAATCTTATGCTGCTGTATCTTCCTGCTATTGTTATAGGGATTTCAACCGTTTTGGGTTACGCGGTTACAGCTGTCGGAATTTTTGTATTGCGGCGTTTGGGAATAAAAAATATAACATACATTCCCGTTTCGTTGATACATGCTTCGCGCGGTTTGTGTTATGCTGCGTCAATATTATTCCTGATTGCCTCATTCTCACCGGATACCGGAGTGTTAAATGGTGCATTGAAAAATCTGACAGCCGTTATGCTTGCGTATATAAGTGTATGCGGATTTTCGCTTGTTGATTATAGTGTAGGCAAAAGAATAAGTTCGGGTTATCTGAGGGCGTGTTTGTATATAGGCGTGTTTGTACTGGGATACTTTTTGTCAGGCTTTATATTACAGGGACTGATAATTCTGGGTATGATTGACGGTATTTTTAATTTCAGGCGTCTTTATAAGGCAGGTGAATAAAATGGCCGATAAGAATAACAGTATAGTAAGCCTTAACAGGCGAAATTCTTTCTGGTGCGGTGCAATAGCTGCGTTTGTATTGTTTATATTGGGGACGGCAACACTGATATTCAGTCTTGTATGGAAAAACGGTATTCCTGTACTCGGAATATTGGAGCTTTTGCTTGCGGCTGCCGTTTCGGTATATGGTTTTATAGTTTCGGGCAGGTCAAGAAGCAAGCTGAGGGAAGAACTTGAAAACCTTACGTTTTGTATGGAATATACAACAAAAGCTGCAGTTGCTGCATTTCCGTCACCTATGGCTGTGACCGGTGTGAACGGTTCGATACAATGGTATAATCTTAAATTTGAAGATATGGTCGGCAGAAAAGGGTTATTTGATGAGTTCTTTCAGGATATTTTTTCAGAACTTCAGTTCAGTCGGTTTATAGAGGATGAAAATCCTGCTCCTGTTGAGTATTCGTATAAAGGCAGGGAATATCTCGTTTCAGGCAGAGCAGTGCGTACAAGGTCTGATGAATTTGTAGGAACTATGGTTGCAGTGTACTTTACCGATTTAAGCGAACTGAAAAAAGCACGCAGACAAATTGAGGATAAACGTACAGTAGTATGCTCTGTTTTGGTTGATAATTATGAAGAAGTGTTTAAAAGTACACCAAACAGCAGTCACGGGGCATTGGTTGCGGATATAGAGCGCTGTGTAAATGAGTGGACTGAACTTGGTGAGGGTGTTGCAATCAGGTATGAGCGTGATAAGTTTATGGCATTTTTTGAAGCGGCAAAGTTTGAGCCACTCATGAAGAATAAATTTACCGTACTTGAAGATGTAAAAAAGATACAGCAGGGCAACCGTTTTCCGATAACGATCAGCATAGGCGTCGGACGTCTTGGCGCAACGCTTAAAGATAATGAACAGTTTTCTCAAAACGCACTTGATATGGCTCTGGGGCGCGGAGGAGATCAGGCTGTCGTAAAGACTGTAAAGGGATTTCAGTTCTATGGAGCAAAAAGTCGCGAAATCGCAAAGAGCACTAAGGTTAAAGTAAGAGTTGTCGCACATTCGTTAAGAGAGTTGGCAGAGCAGGCGGATAATGTGATCATAATAGGACACAAGAACGGTGATGCCGACAGCTTTGGTGCGTCGGTAGGCTTATTTAAAGCCTTGCGGTCGAGAAACATTGACGCATACATTGCGATGGACAAAAAACGTAATAATGCAAAGCAGATACTTTCTGTTCTGCTTGAAAAGGGCGAGTATTCAGAAAGAATAGTTGGAGAGGACAGAGCGCTGACTCTTATAAACGAAAAGACAATGCTGATAGTTGTGGATACTCACCGCTCAAGTATGGTTGAATACAAAGATGTGCTCAGAAATATCCGCGAAGTTGTTTTGATTGATCATCACCGCAGAAGTGAGGATTTTATAGAAAATACAGTTTTGTGTTATCATGAGCCGTATGCATCATCATCTTGCGAGATGGTAACTGAAATTCTGCAATATTTTTCGGACGGCAACTGCCTTGCGGATTATGAGGCAGAGGCTTTATATTGCGGAATATATATGGATACAAAGGGCTTTACCTTTAAAACGGGAAGCCGCACCTTTGAAGCGGCGTCTTACCTCAGGAGGATAGGTGCAGATCCCGTAAATGTAAGGCGTACATTCCAGAATGACCTCGGAATGTATGTAAGAAAATCACGTATTATCAGCAATGCAAAAATATACAGAGGAAATATAGCAATAGCGGTATGTGATGACACGTCATTGGATACCCAGCTTATTGTGGCACAGGCTGCGGATGAACTTTTAAATATACGCGGCATAGAGGCTGCGTTTGTTCTCGCTGAAATTAACGGCAGAATAATTATCAGCGGAAGATCGCTTGATTCAATAAATGTTCAGGTTATACTTGAGAAGCTTGGCGGCGGCGGTCATATAACGATTGCCGGAGCGCAAATAAAGAATAACACTATTGCACTTGCTGAAATGCGCCTTAAAGCGGCGATAGACGAGGTTTTGTTTGATGAGGCACCCGTCAATGTTGCGGCAGATAACCGACATGTGTAAATTATGCGCCTTTGCGCGCAGAAGGGAATGATATAAATGAAGGTAATATTAACTCAGGATGTTAAATCCCAGGGAAAAAAGGGAGATTTAATTAATGTAAGCGACGGATATGCAAATAACTTTTTGCTGCCGAAGGGTTTGGCAAAGCCGGCAACAAAGCAAGCAGTAAATGAGCTTGAAAGCAAAAAAGACGCGCAGCAGTTTCATCGTAATCAGGAGGAAAAGAAGGCTGAAAATATTGCAGAGCGTATGAAAGAGTTTAAAGTAAAGCTGACTGCAAAGGCAGGTAAAGAGGGAAAGCTTTTTGGCTCTATAACCTCAAAGGATGTTGCAAAGGCTTTGAAGGAGCAGTATAATATAGAGATAGATAAGCGTAAAATTGATTTGCCGGACGGAATCAAAACCTGCGGAATACGTGATGTTAAGGTTACGCTGTATTCCGGAGTTGTCGGAACCTTTAAGGTGGAGGTTACCGAAGCAAAGTAATTTACAGGCGGTGATAAAATGAGTGAGGAATATATCGGTTTAGTCCCGGAAATGCCGGAAAATCCGGCAGATATGGCTATGCCGTTCAGTAATGAGGCAGAACAGTCGGTCCTGGGCGCAATGTACCTTGATCGGGAATGTATACCTGATGTTATTGCAAAGGTAACGGTTGAGGATTTTTATATCAGCAGACACAGAGAGTTGTTTGAGGCGATAAAAAGCCTTTATGATATAGGAAAGCCGATAGATCTTGTTACGCTGAAGGAACAGCTGATATTAAACGGTGTTCTTGAAAAAATCGGCGGAATACAGTTTGTGGTTGAGGTCGCAAATCTTGTGCCGTCAACAGACAGTGTAAATTATTATGCTAATATTGTAAAGGATAAGGCTGTCCAGAGGCAAATAATAAGTTTAACCGAAAAACTGCGCGGAATGTGCTATCGCGGTGATGAGGAAACAGATGAAATACTGGCAAAGGCACAACAGGGGATAATTGATATTTCACAGGGGCGTGCAAGCAAAGGACTTGTTCATATCGGCAAATACCTTGATGAGGACTTGGAAAAGCTTGAAAAGCTGTCCCAAAGAGATGATGAAATTACCGGTATTCCGACCGGGTTTATAGATTTAGACAGAAGAACTTCCGGTCTTCATGCGGCAGAGCTTATTATACTTGCCGCAAGACCTGCAATGGGTAAGTCAAGTCTTGCACTTAACATTGCACAGAATGTTGCCGTTAAGGCAAAGAAAAATGTTGCTATATTCAGTCTTGAGATGCCCGGTATTCAGATTGCAAGCCGTATGCTCAGTACCGAAACCAAGATAAGTGCCGAAAGACTGAAAAAAGGCGATATTAAAGATGATGAATGGGGAAAAATCGGAAACGCTATAGCGGTTCTTGCTCAGACAGGGATATATGTGGACGATACGTCGAGTATAACCGTAAGCGAAATCGGCGCAAGATGCCGCAAGCTGATGCTGGAAAAAGGTCTTGATCTGGTGATAATAGACTATTTACAGCTTATAAACGGTTCTCTTAAAGGCAAGGGAGCAAGCCGTCAGAACGAAATATCCGATATATCGCGTACGCTGAAGATTCTGGCAAACGACTTGAATATCCCAATTATAGCGCTGTCGCAGCTCAGCCGTGCTGCAGATAAGGAACAGCGCGAACCAAGACTCAGCGATTTGCGTGATTCCGGTGCGATAGAGCAGGATGCGGATATGGTTATGTTTTTGCACAGAGAGGGATATTATCACCCTGATGCGGAGGAACCTAACAAGACAAAATGTGATTTTGCAAAGCACAGAAACGGAGAGGTCGGTTTTGAGCATCTGACGTGGCTTGGTGAATATACAATGTTTACAGACTGGAGCGCAGATCATGCAAGATAACAGAACTGTTATTGATACTGTACAGAAAACAATTCAAAAACATAATATGCTGTCAGACGGCGACAGTGTTCTTGTCGGTTTGTCCGGCGGAGCGGATTCCGTTTGCCTTTTGCATTGCCTTGTCGTTTTAAGACAAAAGCTTGGTATAAAGGTTTTGGCAGCGCATTTAAACCATGGTATCAGAGGTGCCGAGGCGGAGAGAGATCAGAATTTTGCACGTGATTTCTGCAAAAGTCTTGATGTACCTTTTTATACGGAAACATCGGATGTGCCTGCATTGGCAAAAGCCGAAGGAATATCCGAAGAAACAGCCGGCAGATTGGCGAGGTACAGGTTTTTTGCAAAGCTTTGCCGTGAGCATAATATAACAAAAACAGCTACGGCACATAACCGAAACGATCAGGCGGAAACAGTCCTTATGCGTATAATCAGGGGGACGGGAACTGACGGAATATCGGGAATACGCTATTGCAGACGTGATGGTGTTATAAGACCGCTTTTGGATGTTGAAAGAGTACAGATAGAAGAATACTGCTGTTTAAACAAGCTTGAATATTGCACGGACAGTACAAATAAAGAGGAAAGCTATACCAGAAACAGGATAAGAAAAAAGCTTTTACCGCTGCTAGCAGAGGAGTTTAATCCCAATATTATAGAAACCCTTGCGGTGCTTTCAAAGAACGTATCGCAGGACGCAGACTTTATAAACGGTTATACGGGCAGGCTTTATAAACGTATTAACAACCCGGCACCGTCAAAAAAACCTGTAGTTCTGGATATTGAAACCTTAAAAATGGTTGATGAGGGCATACAAACAAGGCTGATTCGTCTTGCTGCGGCTGATGCAATGGGCAATGAGTATAAGCTTGAAAGAGTACATGTAACCGCCGTTCTGGAGCTTGCGGACAAAGAAACAGGTGCGGAGCTAAACCTTCCCGGAGGTTTGACGGCGGCAGTCAGATATGGTTGGCTTGCTTTTGAAACTGCAGAGGACCGCAAGAAAATTGAACAAAAAGTTCAAAGCGGATTATGTATAGAGGCTGTGCCGGGCGGAAGATATGAGTTCGGCGATTATACAATATCGCTTGAACCTGATGATGGGGGAAAGTCCCAAAAAGGTCAGCTAAAGCTTGATTATGATAAGATTAAGGATATGCCTCTTGTTATACGAAACCGAAAAATCGGGGATAAATTTTCGGTCTTTAAAGACGGCAGAGGAAGAAAGCTTAAAAATTATATGATAGATGAAAAAATTCCGTCAGCGGAAAGAGATCTTATTCCGCTTTTATGCAGTGGCAGTGATGTGCTTGCTGTAATAGGCTATAGGGTATCGGAGCCGTACAAGGCGGATAAGAATACAAAGAGAGGGTTGGTGATTGTCTGTGAATCAGCAGATTTCAGTAGGTAAGGTAATGATAACCGAGGAGAAAATAAAAGAGCGCGTAAAGGAGCTTGCTGAAGAAGTGAATAAGGAGTATCCTGAGGGTGAGTTAATAGTTGTGGGTATTCTGAAGGGCTGCTTTGTTTTTGTAAGCGACCTGGTTCGCGAGCTTACTGCAGATGTAAGGGTTCATTTTATGCGTGTTACAAGCTACGGAAGCGCAACGGTAAGTTCAGGCTGTATAAATATAAAAGAGGATTTGGATATTGATATAGCAGGAAAGGATGTATTGATAGCGGAGGATATAGTCGATTCAGGCAATACGCTGTCGCATCTGGTGGCATTGCTCAAGACGCGCAATCCCAAGTCTATCAAGGTTTGTGCTTTGCTCAGCAAGCCTTCACGGCGCGAGGTGGAGTTTGAGGCAGATTATACCGGCTTTGAAATTCCGGACGAGTTTATAGTCGGATACGGTCTTGACTGTGATGAGCGGTTCAGACAGCTTCCTTACATAGCGACGGTTAAACTGACAGGAATCTGAGCCGCTGAGATTTAGCTTAATGAAAGGATTGAATGTTATGAAGAACTGGAAAGAGTACAGAGATGACGCGGTTGACTTTGCGGTTCCGTATGTAAAACAGGCAGGCGAGTATGCCGGCGCGGCAGCGGAAGCTGTAAATCAGAGATATAAAAGAAATAAGCGTAAAATAAAAAGAAGTATTCGTATAGCAAAATTCAGCCGTGTACTTGGCATAATCAGTAAAATTGCTGTTCTTGCAGCGGCAATTACCGTAATAAGTTCTGCTCTGCGTCAGTGGTTTGACGAATACAGGAATTGACGGCGGTATGACTATATAATAAATATGGGCTTTGCCGGTCCGTATGCAGAGCCTGCTGTTAAACTTGCGGACAGAAGGGTATGATTACAATGGAGAATATTAAGTCAAAATTTTCTGATAAGGTAAAGAATTTGGAAGGATCAATGATCCGCAGTATGTTTAAGCTTATGGCTAAGCCGGGCATAATTTCTTTTGCGGGCGGCGCGCCTGACCCGGCGCTTTTCCCAAAAGAAAAACTTGCTTTGCTGGCTGCCGATATACTTAAAAACAACGGAGAACTTGCTCTGCAATACGGAATTACCGAAGGATATGAGCCTTTGCGTAAATGGGTGGTTGAACGCTTGACCAAGCAGGGAATTATAAGCGAAAATGATGATACGATTATTGTCAGCGGCGGACAGCAGGGAATAGATTTGGCTGCAAAGTCGCTTATAAATCCGGGGGACGGAGTAATATGCGAGCAGCCGAGTTTTGTCGGCGGTCTTAATGCGTTTAAGAGCAATAACGCTGTTCTGTACGGTGTAAATGTAGAAGAAGACGGAATTGATACCGAAAAGGTCGAGGCACTTCTTAAAGAACACAAGAATATAAAAATAATATATACTATAGCTACATTCCAGAATCCGTCGGGTATAACAATGTCGCTTGAAAAACGCAAAAAGCTGCTTGCGCTTGCCGAAAAATATGACGTTATGATATTTGAGGATAATCCTTACGGAGAACTCAGATTTGCCGGTGAGGAGGTTCCGACAATAAAATCAATGGATAAAGACTGCAGAGTGATTTACGGCGGTTCTTTCTCTAAAGTGTTATCTCCGGGACTGCGTCTTGGCTTTGTAAGCTGTGATCCGGCATTGATGGAGCGTATGATTATATGCAAACAGGCAGAGGATGTGCATACTACACAGCTGACACAGATGCTTGCATATGAATTCTTTACTAAATATGATATAGATGAGCATATAGCTCTGCTGCGTAAAACCTACGGTGAAAAATGCAGCTTTATGATGGAATGTATGGATAAATATTTCCCGGCTTCGGTAACGCATACGCATCCGCAGGGCGGCTTGTTTATCTTCTGTACCATGCCGGACGGATATGACAGTACCGAAGTAATGCAAAAGGCGCTTGATAAGGGCGTTGCGTTTGTACCGGGTGTTACAACTATGATAGACACAGACGCCGTATACAGTACCTTCCGTCTTAACTATTCTGTTTCTACTTTTGAACAGATAGAAAAGGGAATAGAGCTTTTAGGTGAAGTATTAAAAGAAACAGTAGGTGAAGCAAATGTCTGATAAGAAAAGAATACTGAGCGGAATTCAGCCGTCCGGCGCGCTGACTCTTGGAAACTATATAGGTGCGCTGCGGAACTGGGTGGAGCTGCAGAATAATGATGAATATGAGTGCTATTACATGTTGGCTGATTTGCATACAATCACTGTACGGCAGGTTCCTAAGGATTTTCGTAAAAATGCGTTGGATTTGTTGGCGTTGTTTATTGCTGCCGGAATAGATCCTGATAAAAGTCCTGTGTTTTTCCAGTCGCACGTCCCGGCGCATGCACAGCTGTCATGGGTATTGACCTGCAACACCTATATGGGTGAGCTTTCGCGCATGACTCAATATAAGGACAAATCGCAAAAGCATGCCGGAAATATAAATGCAGGCTTATTTACATATCCGTCACTTATGGCTGCGGATATTCTGCTGTATCAAGCTGATCTGGTTCCGGTCGGGGCAGACCAGAATCAGCATCTTGAGCTGACGAGAGATTTGGCAAACCGGTTCAATAATGCATACAGCGAAACCTTTAAAGTCCCGGAAGGGTATATACCAAAAGTAGGTGCAAGAATTATGAGCCTTCAGGATCCGACACAAAAAATGTCAAAATCGGATTCCAATGAGAACGGATATATTCTGCTGCTTGATACTCCTGAGGTCATTGTCCGCAAAATAAAGCGCGCGGTTACCGATTCGGGTTCTGAAGTAAAGCGCGGCGAAGGTAAAGCAGGTGTTGAAAATCTGATGAATATTTATTCTGCCGTAACGGGAAGTTCGATGGAGAAAATAGAGGAAAGATTTGACGGAAAGGGCTATGGCATATTCAAAGCTGAGGTTGCCGACGCCGTTGTCGAGGCTTTAAGACCTATACAGGAGCGGTACAGAGAGCTTATGGAAAACAAGGATTATCTTGAACAGGTTTACCGTAAGGGTGCGGAGGCAGCAAGCCGAACCGCGGCAAAGACTTTATCAAAGGTATATCGTAAGGTTGGGTTTATCCAGCCTTAACAAAGGAGGAAGCGTAAATGCTTATAAACAATAATGTTTTTGTTATACTTGCCCTTGCGGTGGCATTTCTTATCTCCTTTGCTACAACACCGATGGTAATATCACTGGCACATAAGGTCAATGCGATAGATGTTCCCAGAGATGCAAGACGTGTTCATAAAAAACCCACGCCGCTGATAGGCGGACTTGCAATATTTTACGGATTTATTGTCAGCGTTTTGTGTTTTGCAACGATTGACAGAGAAACAATGGGCATACTTATCGGCGCGGTGATTGTTGTTACTGCGGGAGTTATAGACGATATAACAGATATGAAGGCGATAGTTAAGCTGATGTGTCAGATTGTGGCTGCTGCTGTGGTTGTGTATTTTGATGTCAGGATAGAGCATTTTGCAAATCCGTTTTACGGATGGTTCGGGCCTCCGTATATAGTTATGAACTATTGGGTTTCTGTTGCCGTAACAATGATATGGATTGTTGGTGTGTGCAATGCCGTAAATCTTATTGACGGACTGGACGGACTTGCGGTGGGAGTATCTTCTATTGCATCAATGTCATTACTTGCACTGACGCTTATAAGCGAGAATGCAAATGTTGCTATTTTAACGGCTGCTGTTGCCGGAGCAGGTTTTGGATTTTTGCCGTACAACTTTAACCCTGCAAAGATTTTCATGGGTGATACGGGGGCACTGTTTCTCGGATATATTCTCGCCTGTATTTCGGTTCAGGGCTTTCTTAAACTGTCGGCTATTTTGTCGTTTGCAATACCCATTCTGGTTCTTGGACTGCCTATATTTGATACATTGTTTGCCATTGTACGCAGAGTGCTGACCGGAAGATCGCCGATGTCGCCCGATAGAGGGCATTTGCATCACAGACTGCTTGATATGGGATTTTCTCAAAAACAAACGGTTGCCATACTTTATACTATGACGGCGGCGCTGTGTCTTACAGCGGTTGTTATTTCAATTAAGGGCTATGGCAGAGGTATGATTTTGATTTTATCGGTATTGCTTGTGATTTTGCTTTCGCTTTGGCTTATGCAGGAGCTGAAAGATCCGTCACTGCACAGTGACAGTACACAAAATATGTCATCTTATGACAGCGAAGCAGATATGGAAGATAAGAATAAAAACGGAGGAGTGTAAAGTGGATAAAATAAAGGTAATGACTATTTTCGGCACAAGACCGGAGGCTATTAAAATGGCTCCGCTTGTAAAAGAGCTTGAAAAAAATGAGAAAATAGAGTCTATTGTCTGCGTGACGGCACAGCACAGACAGATGCTTGACCAGGTATTGGAGATATTTGATATTAAGCCGGACTATGACCTCAATATAATGAAGGAACGTCAGACTCTTGTCGGCATAGCAACACGTGCGCTTGAGGGCTTGGATAATGTAATGAAGGAGGCAAAGCCTGATATTGTTCTGGTGCATGGTGATACTTCAACAACATTTGCAGGCAGTCTTGCGGCTTTTTATAATCAGATTGCAGTAGGTCATGTTGAGGCAGGACTCAGAACTTACGATAAATATTCTCCGTATCCTGAGGAGGTAAACAGAAGAATTACAGGCGTAATAGCTGATATGCACTTTGCACCGACGGAGAGAAACAGACAGAACCTCTTGCAGGAGCATACCAAATCTGAGAATATATATATAACAGGAAATACAGTTATAGACGCTTTAAAAACAACAGTGTCAGATGATTATAAGTTTAAAGATGACAACCTTAAAAATATTGACTGGGATAATAAACGTGTAATTGTAATGACTGCACACAGACGCGAAAACCTTGGGCAACCGCTCAGAAATATTTGTAATGCGGTAAAGCGGATAGTGGAGGAGTTTGAAGATATAGAGGTTGTATACCCGGTACACCTTAATCCGGCGGTAAGGGAAACAGCGTATGAAATCTTAGGCGGAATGGACAGAGTAAAGCTGATAGAGCCGGTAAATGCAGATGAGCTTCACAATGCCATAAAGCGCGGATATTTGGTTCTGACAGATTCTGGCGGTCTGCAGGAGGAGGCGCCGTCCCTCGGCAAGCCTGTTTTGGTGCTTAGAAACGAAACAGAACGTCCCGAAGCGGTAGATGCCGGGACAGTTAAAATCGCCGGCGTAGATGAGGAAAATATAGTTTCTATGGCACGTGAACTGCTGAGCAGCAGGGAGGCTTATGATAAGATGGCAAAAGCCGTAAATCCATATGGCGATGGTAAGGCGTCAGAAAGAATAGTGAAAGCAATAATAGAAAAGTTTGATAAATAACATACGAATACCGCGGCAGTGAATTTTATTGCCGTGGTATTTTTATTTATGATATTTTTCGCCGTTTATGATTGTATGCGCGCGGTAAATTTGTTCGCACAGCATAACGCGCATAAGCTGATGCGGAAAGGTCATCGGTGAAAAGCTGAGCGCTGCATCGGCGCGTTTTTTTACTTCATCACTCAAGCCCATTGAACCGCCTATTATAAAAACTTTCTGACTGATGCCGGAAAGTGCCGATGACGAAAAGCTTTCGGCGAATGCTTCAGAGGTAGACTGCATGCCTTCGATACACAATGCGGTAACATGTGCAGACGGCGGTATCTTTTCAAGAATACGCTTTCCTTCTTTTTCAAGAACAATGGCACGTTCGCGTTCTGAGGGATTATCGGGCGTTGGCTCGTCTTTAAGCTCTGTTATGCTGAAACGGCAATATCTCTGAAGTCGTTTTGAATATTCATCAACAGCGGCAATCAGATATTTTTCTTTAAGCTTACCGACGCATATTATATTTATACTCTGCATATAAACACCTCAACAGAAAAAGGCGGAAGCCGCGACTCCCGCCTTTTAAAAATTTAAATTGCAAAATAATATCCAACGCCGCGTTTTGTCATAATGTGGTGCGGCTGTGACGGATCATCTTCAATCTTTTCACGGATACGGCGTACGGTAACGTCTACTGTACGGACATCACCATAATACTCATAATCCCATACATATTCCAAAAGGGCTTTTCTGGAATAAATTTTGTTTGGCTGTGCCGACAAGAATTTTATAAGTTCAAATTCACGCACGGTCAAATCAATAAGACGGTCGTTTTTGTATAATTCATAACGATTACAATCTAAAGTGAAACAGCCTACATTTATGATATCATTTTCTTTTTCAGGCTGTGCAGCATCAATTTCGGTACGGCGCATATTTGCCTTTATGCGCGCCATAAGCTCTCTTACACTGAAAGGTTTGGTAATATAATCATCTGCACCAAGCTCAAGTCCGAGTACCTTGTCAACCTCCTCCTCACGGGCAGTTATCATAAGAATTGGAACTGATGAGGTTTCGCGGATTTTTTTACAAACCGAAAACCCGTCAAGCTTTGGCAGCATAACATCAAGCAATATCAAATCCGGCTCTATATTCTGTGCTTTGAAAACAGCTTCTTCACCGTCGTATGCGTCAAAGACTGTATAGCCCTCATTCTGTAAATTTAACTTTAAAATATCAACAATACTTTTTTCATCATCAACTATAAGGATTTTCTTCCCCATAATTTCCACCTCCGGATTTTTTCGGGATGCGTCGGTATGGTCAGTACATAATATAATCAAGCGGATTTAAATATTCATTATTCTGCTTGATTTCAAAATGTAAATGCGGACCGGTGCTGTTGCCGGTGCTGCCCATGTATGCAATTTTTTGTCCCTGCTTAACTCTTTCGCCCTCTGATACCAGTATGCTGCTGCAGTGACCATATGCCGTTTGCAGACCGTTTTCATGGTCAATAACGATATAGTTGCCGTATCCGCCAAGCCAACCTGCATAAGAAACAGTCCCGCTGACAGAGGCGCAAATATCAGAGCCGCTGCTGCCGCCTATATCTATTCCGGTGTGATTTTTGCCGTTGCGTATACCAAATGAGGAGGTAAGCACACCCTCGGCAGGTTCGGCAAACACCGGTATGGCAGGTTTTTTTTCTTCAAAAGTGTTGTTATCGGTATCAGAAGTGTATTCAAACACAGTTACCGTTTCGGCGGCTTCGGGCGTGTCCGTAATCGGAATATCATTATTTGATACACCGGCCGAGCCGACAGCAATACAAAAAATTACCGCGGCGCTCAGTAATATAAGCTTCCGCGAATAATCTGACGCATAATTCTTTTTATCTCTGTAATATAACAATGTTCCATCTCCCAATATGAAAATTTAATGAATTGTAAAAACAGTATCATTAAATTTATATTACAGATATTACAATTTTAAACCAGTGAGAT
>ERZ1034952.1267-NODE-1267-length-21016-cov-26.769238_pt1 | contig 21016 bp, 20 predicted proteins | sample MGYA00520625_ERZ1034952 | MGnify/ENA primary metagenome ERZ1034952 (study PRJEB33766, sample SAMN09781773) | gut metagenome | biome: gut microbiome | host: Homo sapiens | place: Madagascar | study: EMG produced TPA metagenomics assembly of the PRJNA485056 data... | reverse complement strand
TGCGTCCGTTATATGAAAATACCAGCTTGATCACCATGCCGTAGTCCTTTATGACGCCCTTTATATCATATTTATCTGAATATACATTTATCTCCTGCTCGAGCATTGAACTATCCATACCAGAGGCCACCTCACTTCTCTATATTTTATAGTATACTAATTATCTATCCTTTTGCCCGGATTGGTCAATCAACTGGTAGTTTAATAGAAATGAGATAATGTTCGAATTCCTGAATTATTATCTCTGTGGTATGGTTATCAATCGAGATTTATATCTTTGTAGATATCGGATACATAGGTTTCTTTCATTGTATTAAATATTTGGTGCTTGATGTTTTCAAATATTACATCTGCGGATTCTTTAATTTGTTTATCGATGGTAGTTGCAGTATCAGGAAAATCGTAAAATTTCAGTAAATTGTCAGAAGGCTCTGCTACCAGTTCATAAACATCATAAAGGGTGAGCTTGGACAGATCACAGTTTAAGTTCGTCCCACCTGGACCGGGCTTAGAAACGATCAAGTCCTTTTTCTTTAGGTCCAGCATGGTATATCTGATAATAGATGCATCAGCTCCTGTGTGGGCAGCGATAAAGTTGCTTGTTATTTTTTCATCTTTGTATAAATAGCAAATGGTGAGGATCTGTAAAGCTAAGGTGTATTTGGTTGAAAATCTCATTGTAGTGTAAAACTCCTTTCGAAAGAAAATGTGAAAAAATATCACAGACTATTGACAGGACATAAATATGTGGTATGCTTACAATATAGTTTGTTGTGATCATATTACAAACTCAGTATAATACAAAAAACTAGTTATATCAAGGAGGATAAGTATGGAGAACAACGGAAATATCACAATTACTTTTAAAGTAAACGAGAAGGTATATTGGAAATTTAAGCAAATATGTAGAGCAGAGAGGAAAATCCCTGCGGTGCTGTTGAGGGGGTTCATAACGAAGTTTAATGAAGAAAGCAAAAAATATATTGACGAAAATGAGGCCCTTGACGAATCAGAATTGGAAGAGGAGGCTCTGGAGTTGGAGTACCTGTATGACGAAGCTTTATGCGGGTATACAGAAGAGGAAAAAGGAGAAGTTTTTGATTGCTACGATTTTTAACCTATAAGCTTTACCTGATTATAAAAGCGTTCCTGATCTTTTCTATGTCTGCGTTCTACCTTGCTATTGTGGCGAGGTGTACGCGGACGGATCAGTTTATGACTGTTCATCAATTATTTTGACCTGAATGCAGATTCAAAGACTGTAAAGGTTATAAGTGGAAGCGTGGATAAGCTGAGGCTTAGAAGTGTATATGATATAAGTTGATCTTGATAAGAGAGATTTATAAATGGTAAATGCCAGCGCATTATATATGTGCTGGCATTCACAAGAAAGGAGAAGCCATATGAGCTTTGCATTGTTTCTGGACATAGATGGTGTATTAAATACCCGGACGACAGTTGTGGGGGCGCCCAGTGGGAGAACAGGGATAGACGAGTCCAGAGTGAGGCTGCTGAAAAAGGCGTTAAAACAGTTTGGCAAGGCGGAGATCGTTCTGACTTCGGATTGGAAGCTTATGAGAGAAGACGGGGACGACTTCTCATATCTTGTATCTATGCTGGGCAAATTTGGACTAAGCCTGTCTGGAAAGACAACCGATGTCTGGATTGGCAGAGGTGAGGGCATCCAGAGCTATCTGGCGGAACATCCTGGGATAGATGAATACGTGATACTTGATGACAACACATTTGATTTCTCCAATTATCCTAAGCTTTGGGAACGGCTGTTGCTTACCAATGGCATAGAAAATACCGAATATGCTTCAAAGACACCGGCGATTGAGGCAATGCTTTTTCTGGAGGCTATCTCTTAGTTTCTTCCCACTCTCCTTCTGTGATCTCTATGTCATTCAGGCATACTGGGAGATGTATGGCTTTGTTGAGCTCGTATACCTTCTCGAATTCATCCATTTTCCGATTATAGTAAGCCTGGTATCAGCGACAGCCACAGCTATCAAGTAGCTAGGCAAATGTACTTCATAATTTTCAAGCTTCATATCTGTAATCCCTTTCATTTGATGCATACGTATTTGTGATTTCTAAAAGACATAAAAAAGGCGCACTGCCCCATTGGGAGCTTGTGCGCCTTTGTACAATCACTCATTTGCTGAGAACAGTGGTAGTGAAAATCAAACCTTAGATATTGCAGCAAGGGTGAATATATGATACAATGTCCGAAAAGTCGGAAGAAGCAGGGGGATATTGTGAAGGTATACGAGAAGATATTTGCAAGGCTTGACGAACTGAGTATGAGCCAGTCAGAGCTTTCGAGGCGAACAGGGATTTCAACCAGCACGATAAATGACTGGAAAAAGAAGAAGATTAATCCACAGGCGGACAAGCTGGTAGTTATCTGTAAGGCACTTGACATGTCATTGGCAGAGCTGCTTGGCGATGATGGGACTGAAAATACTGGTGTTGATTACAGTGCCGAGGAGAAATATCTGGTGGAGTGTTATCGCAGATCGGATAATTATGTGAGAAAACACATGCTCAGATATATGGAGCTCATTGACAATGCAGAGACAAAAGAGACCCTGACACCACAGAGAAATATTGCTGTTATACAGGATGTGGATGGGAATAATATTGTGGTTATCAATGATATTATTTTTATGGGTAAGCAATCAATAAAGTGGAACGATGTGGAAGCATATTTAAAAAGATTTGTTGGAGAATTTTATTGGATTTCAGATACGGAAGATGAGATTTATATAGGGGCTGATTTGCCTGATGAGTATGCACATTCAGAATATACCAGAGTATTGAAAGGGTCAAATGCTAAGGCAAAAGCGAACGCTGCCCAAGGAATACCAGAGCTTATTGAAATTGCAACAGAAAAACGGCATACAAAAAATTCAAAGAAAAAGCATGAAAAGGATGCAAAATATGGCTGGTATAGGTATGAGTCTCGCTTTGCTTTGCCTGTGTACAGTGAGCGTAGAGAAGTAATAAGATATAATGTTTATCATGTGGCAATGATTATAAGGCATAGTGAGGATGGAAAAAAATATTTATACGATATTATGAATATAAAAAAAGAAACGGGTAGCCTTTTCCAGTCAGATGACCTTACTCAGTAGAAAACCCATTTCTTAATGGAATAAGAATAAAACATGCTACAGGAAAAGTCAACAGTTATATTGAGGAAGGATATAGATTGAATTTACAGGAGACATTAAAACACTATTTTGGATATGACAGTCTGAGATCAGGACAGCAGGAGCTTATAGATGGAATACTTGCAGGAAGGGATGTGCTTGGAATTATGCCAACCGGAGCAGGTAAGTCGCTTTGTTATCAATTGCCGGCTTTGATGATGGAAGCCGCCGGGAGGGGAGTGACGATAGTTATCTCACCGCTAATATCACTTATGGTAGATCAGGTTAAGGCACTGAATCAGGCGGGAGTTCACGCTGCGTATATCAATAGTACATTGACAGAAGGACAGATCAGAAAAGCTTTGAAATATGCCGGACAGGGCAGATATACACTCATGTATGTTACCCCGGAGAGACTTGGCACTGCGCAGTTTCTGGATTTTGCCGGCAAGGCAAGTCTTGCAATGGTGACAGTTGATGAGGCTCATTGCATATCCCAGTGGGGACAGGATTTCAGACCAAGCTATCTGGAAATAGCGGATTTTATAGATAAGCTGCCAGTGCGTCCTGTTGTGAGTGCGTTTACCGCTACAGCAACAGATATAGTAAGGCGGGATATCGTCCAGAATCTTAGACTTGAATCTCCTGTCACGATTGTCACAGGATTTGACAGACCGAATCTGTTCTTCAAGGTTGTGAACAGGAAAGGCGGACGTGAGACGGACAACAGTGTATTGAACTATGTCAAGAGACATGAGGGAGAGAGCGGGATCATATATTGTGCTACCAAGAAGAATGTGGAGAAGGTACACGAATTGTTGGTGGCACATGGAATATCTGCCGGTCGGTATCATGCCGGATTATCGATGGAGGAGCGCAAGAGGAGTCAGGAGGATTTTACATATGACAGGCTCAGTGTGATGGTGGCGACAAATGCATTTGGCATGGGTATTGATAAGTCAAATGTGAGGTATGTGCTTCATTATAATATGCCGCAGAGCCTTGAGTATTACTATCAGGAGGCTGGAAGAGCCGGACGTGATGGTGAGGAAGCGGAGTGCGTACTGTTCTTCTCAAAGCAGGATATCATGATAAACAAGCGTTTGCTGGAACATAAGGTTAGTTCTGCAAATGCAGGCATAGACGATGATGAACTGCGGGCAAATGACCAGCGGAAGCTGAATCAAATGATACGATATTGTGAAACGGATCAGTGCCTGAGACAGTATATACTGAGGTATTTTGGAGATGAAAGCCCTTGCACATGTGACAAATGCAGTAATTGTGTTGTGACGGAGGAAGAGACAGAGCAGTCATACATAACTGACAAACGTGCTGTGAAAAAGATGGCGGTGATGGCTGATCTGACAGATGAGGGAATGGAACTGTTTGAACTTCTCCGGGCTGGACGCCTGGAGCTTGCAAGGAAGCAGAATGTGCCGCCATTTATCATTTGTTCGGATAAGACTCTCAAGGATATGTGCATTAAGTTGCCGAGAAACAGTGAGGATATGAAGAACGTATATGGTATGGGAGTGCAGAAGACGGAGAGTTATGGAGAGACATTTGCAGAGATTATAGACGAATTCTGCCTTGCACATACGGAATATGTGGAGAGCATGAAAGCGGAAGCTTTGGATTCTGACAATCTTGGTGACTTAGGGACACAAGGTGTGGAATCGGAAAAGCAGCGCAGAAAAGAGAAAACAGTCAGGAAGAAAGAGTTCTATATTGATCCGAACATGCTTGATGATGTGGAGATCGTCGATGAATGTATTGTTTCTGAGCTGGCGAATCGTATAAATGAACTGAATCAGAAACAGGGAATCACAGGCATGAAAAAGCTGACAGCGGCATTTATCAATGGTCTGCTACAGCAAAATGGCTACATTGAAGAACTGGACATGGATGATGGCAGCAAGACGAAGCGGGTTACCTCAAAAGGGGCGGAGATTGGAATTCGTGAGGAAGAGCGGAAAGCGAAGTTTGGCAGAAGATACTATGCAATCACACATAGCAGGGAGAGCCAGAAGGTGATAATAACTCTGCTTAAGGAGTATTTTTCACAGGATACGGTGAGGGAATAGTGGAGTGAGAAAAATATTATTCATCTTAAAGGGATCGAAATCGATACGTTTAAAAAGAAAGTGATAGATTACTTTATGATTAACAATAGATTGACAATAATGAGGTATGAAGATAATGGTATTTGAAACTATATACAGTTTGTATGAAAAAGAAGTAGTAAACGAGATTAAGAAATTAAAAACGGATGAAGAAATAAAATTTATTGAAAGAAAAGGAATTATACGAGATATTGTGTTGAAAAGGTTGGCAAAAGCATTAAGTGTGGCTGTATACAGAAATGGAAAGATAGAGGATGTACATGCGGGGGAATGCGAAGGGGAAGGCTATTTTAGAGGTATACCGGATAGTTGTATGAAAGCAATTAATATTGATGTTTGTAATAAAATATATACGATGTTAAAACTATTGCTTAGTACAGATGAGGATGATTTTAAGATAGCTAATGCAGTTCTAAGATTCTCAGAGATGTGTGCGTCAGATTGGAATGAACCAGAACTGGATGATAGTATATACAATAAAGAACTGCTTGATTTGTTGTAATCATTTTTAGAAAGAGGATCAGACATATGAAGATAATAAATGCAACACCAAAAGACAAAGAAGAACTGCTCTCGCTCTATCACGCCATGATAGGTGGACCGTGTGAGTGGAGCGAGAATTATCCTGACGAGAATACCATAGCATTTGACCTGAAGAACGAGGATCTGTTTGTTATGAAGAATGACAAAGAAGAGATTGTGGCCACAATATCCATAGATCACGACGATGCTGTTGAGGCGCTTACGTGCTGGAGAGCAGATCTGGCTCCATCGGGAGAACTTTCAAGGCTGTGCGTCAGAAAGGATATGCAGGGCCAGGGGATTGCGAAAACCATGATGAACTATGCCTGTGATGTCCTGAAAAGCAGAGGCATGAAGGGCGTTCATATACTTGTCAGAGAGGGACATGTGGTGGCGCTTTCCACATATGCCAAGATTGGCTTTGAAACAGTTGGAGAGTGTGATCTTTTTGATAAGCATTTTATATGTATGGAGCGGGGATTATAAAGCGGTAGATATTGCAAGTTACAGGATGCAGCTGCGGCTATATTGTAATATAATGGGGGTGTATTGTTTGATGAGTTATAGAGATGAGACATTTCTATATATATAAGAATGAACGAGCGGAGGTGCACAGAATGATAATTACAATAGGTAGAGAATGTGGATGTGATGGTGATGAAGTGGCAGCAAGACTTGCCTCAAAATATGGTATAGCATGTTACACAAAGAAAGAGATAATAAGGCTGGCAAAGGAGAAGGGTGTGTATGACAAATATCCGTTTTTCTTTGGAGAGAAGGCTATAGATTCTATGATGCAGTCGGTGTCAGATGACTTTGTCGTGAAGAGAAGAAAGACTCCGGAGGAGGTACTTGAGAGATTGCTTGACGGACAGGATGGTGTTGTAGTGGGAAGAGCCTCAGACTTTGCATTCAAGAACAGGAACGATGCAGTGAGAATATTCCTGTGCGGAGATAAAGACAGCAGAATAAAGAGGATAATGGACAAGCATGGTATATCAGAATCAAAGGCAAAGAGTCTTGTGGAGGAGACTGATGCCAGGCGGAGAAGCTATCATGACTATTACTCAGGAGAGAACTGGGGATATTCAGGACATTATGACCTGTGCCTTGATGAGGCGAAGCTCGGCGTGGACGGCGTAGTGGAGATGGTCGCAGCGTATATGAAGGTAATTGGCAAGTAGAATTGAGGCAGATGGAAGCGCGGTGAAAGACCGATGAAAGACCAATGGAGGTGAGACGGAAGCCCAATGAAAAGCCAATGGAAGCCTAATGGAAGGCCAATGGAAGGCCAATGGAAGGCAGATAGAAGCCGGATAGTGTGAGTTAGTCAGAGAGGTTTCTGACATTATGATTTGAAAGGTATAGATATGGGAGAAAAAGCAACAGGAAAATACAGCCTTTTGGTTCCGGAAGGAAAGTATTCGTTTAAAACACTGAGCCCTGTGACCATGCATGATCTGGGATTGGACATGATATGCAGGCAGTTGTCATCCAAGGAGGCAGAACAGAATTATATAATGCGCGTTATGTCGCAGATGTATGAGGATCCGGAGGTGACCCGGTACAGATGTGATATATTTGAGGACATTCTTGACCATAAACAGTTAAGGGAAGATATGATGGAGACCCTCAACAGGATAAGTTTTCTGAAGGATTACGGAAGCTTTCGCCGCGAATACGATGAAGGTGCAAGTGTGTGGGAGCTGATGCACAGGCTTGATGAGATAGGCGATTATATCAAGTGTGTTGATGCTTTATATGAATGTCTTAATAAGTATGAACTTCACTCTGACGGATTTGCCGGGCTCAGGGATTATGTGAAGAGAATATATAGTGATAATGGTTTTGGTGAACTTAAGGAAGATATATCCAAACTGAAATTTGATACCTCAGAGATAAAGAGTATAACGGTTGGAATCAATCTGAATGAGAGATTTGAAGCTGAGGGCGTAGGCCTTATATCAGTGAACAACAAATACTTCACCAGAGGTGGTGTTCTCAGTAATTTCTATGATCATCTAGTAACCAGAGACAGGATCAGCAATGAGGCGCAGTGGAAGGGAGATTATAAGTTCCAGCCATTTGATGCAAGAAGTGAGCTTCAGGTGAACGCTCCTATGCAGCAGATGGTGCAGACCGCCGCTGTGGGTACCGTGGCAGGTGCTGCTGCCGGAATTGGCGGAATACCTGAGGGCGACCAGGCAAAGGATGTGACCAGATATACGGACAGAGTAGTGGGACATATGGTATCCGGGATAGTTAAGAAAATGAGACAGGTGCTCAATAAATATGTATCCATAACCATCACAGACATGACGGATCTCATACCGGAGCTTACATACTATATAAGATGGGCTGAGTATATAGAAAAATTGCAAAGCAGAGGTGCGGTATTTTCCAAGGCAAGGGTTGTGAACTCTGCATATCAGCCGGACGCAGGTACATCTAAGGAAGCCAATTCCAAGAGCAGATATTATATGAAGGCTCGCGGTGTATACAATATCAAGCTTGCAGCATTTGATACGGAGGAGTCGGATCACATAGTGACCAATGATCTGGACTTTGACAGCGAGCACAGAGTGTATATCCTCACAGGTGCCAACAGGGGCGGCAAGACGACTATAACCCAGACGATAGGACAACTTTTTGTACTGGCTCAGGGCGGTATATATATCCCGGGTGATGAATTTGAATTTGCTCCTGTGGACTGCGTATTTACGCATTTCCCTGCTGACGAAGACAAGACCCTGGATCTTGGAAGACTTGGTGAGGAGTGTAAGAGGTTTAAGGAGATATTTGACGGTGCGGGCGACGGCAGCCTGATACTTCTGAATGAGACGTTTTCGACCACATCATTTGAGGAGGGCTATTATATAGCCAGAGATTCCGTGAGAGCTATTCTGACAAAGGGGACGAGAACGATATACAACACCCATATGCATAAGCTGGGCTTTGATGTGGATGAGATGAATGAAGGCCGTACAGAGGGCAAGGTATATTCGCTGATCGTACACAACGAGGGCTCACAAAGATCTTACAAGATCGAGATAGCGCCGCCCGCTGGCAGATCATATGCCAGTGATATAGCGGAGAAATATGGTGTTACATATGATATGCTGGTGAATAAAGAAAAATAGTTGGCTGTATGCACTGCTTGCGGATGATATTACAGACGATATGTGGGCAGTTTAGAGTCATATAATATGAATTGTCTACAGTGAAGATATTGGAGGGTATAGGATGACAGAAAAGCATACAGACAAGAGAACAATACTTATAGTGGATGATGACGCTGATCTGTCTATGCTGATACAGGATATGCTGGAGGACAACGGCTATGCTTTTCTGTACGCAGCCAGCATAGACGATGCATATGAAGTGCTGACAGATAACAAATGTGATCTTATACTTCTGGATATCAATCTTCCCGATGGTACAGGTTTCTCATTCTGTAAAGAACTCAGGCATACTTCGCAGGTGCCAATCATATTTGCAAGTGCAAGGACGAGTGAGGATGACAAGGTGAATGGTCTTGATATGGGTGGAGATGATTATATCGCAAAGCCGTATTCACTGAAAGAGCTTATGTCTCGTATCCGTTCGATACTCAGGAGAACTTATGGTGTTGATGACAATAAGTCTGAGATGTTGACCCTGAACACAGACGGGAACGAGATAGAGATCAACAGGTACGCACGGACTGTGAGCAGAAACAAAAGTAATGTGGATATGAAGCCGAAGGAATTTGACCTGCTTGTATACATGGCGGAGAACAGAGGCAGAGTATTGACCAAGGAACAGATCATGAGTGCCGTGTGGGGGCTGTACAGTGATGTGGAGCCATCCACGGTTGCGGTGCATGTGAGGTGGCTCAGAGAAAAGCTTGAGACAGATCCGTCACATCCGCAGCTTATCCGTACGGTATGGGGAACGGGATATGTGCTGGGAGATAGTGAATAGACAAAGACAGTGAGAATAATATGAGCTTGTAAGGTGGATGTCCACTTGGCAGCTATAGGGAGTTTATATGAAGCGACATTCAGTAAGAAGCAATATAATAAAAATGCTGATCGTGTTCATGTGCGCTATAACCATAGTTTTTGGCTGGCTGTTCTACAGGGAGAAGCAGGACGAGACACGGCGGATAAAAGATGATGAATATGGGCAGTATATAGTGGAACTGAATGAAGTGAAACAACTGTATGATTCGGGATCCACAGATGCTGACGAAAAGCTTGACGCTGTAATGAATGAACTCAGGGAACAAAAGCTAGATACCGGCAAGTCAGGACTTAGAAATATATTGATCATTTATATTGTTGTCCTGTGTGTTGTGATTGTATTATTCCTGTACATATACGTGTGTGTTCTCAGTCCATTTGACGAGCTGGAGGATTATGCATCACATCTGGCAGCAGGGGATATGGACACCGAACTTAAGTACAGACGGGTAAATATGTTCGGAAGCTTCACGTGGGCATTTGACCATATGAGAACGGAGATAGTGCATGCAAGGCGCAGAGAGCAGGAAGCGATAGAGAACAACAAGACAGTTATAGCCACGCTGTCACATGATATAAAGACTCCGATCGCATCCATAAGAGGATATGCGGAGGCATTGGTCATGAATATGGATGCCACCCAGGAGCGCAGGGAGAGGTATGCGTCGGTCATCATGAAGAAATGTGATGAGGTTACGTCCATAACGAATGACATGTTTATTCATTCCTTGCATGATCTGGACAGACTGGTGGTGAAGAGTGATGAGATTGAGATAAAACCTCTGATGGAACAGATCCTGTCAGATATAGGACTTGGTATGAATATCGTGGTGAATGGAGATATAACCGAGGCAGTGCTTGAGCATTCAGATTCGGGAAGAGTGGTTCAGGTGATAGAAAATATACTGTCAAATGCCTCTAAGTATGCCAGAGACACAGAGATAAGTATTGTTACGGAATGTATATCGTCCGAAAAACTTCCAAGGAATGTCCATGTGAGCGGCGCTGATATGGTATACAGGCTGTCCATAAAGGATCATGGAACAGGAATCCCGGATAAGGACATGCCGTTCATATATGAGAAGTTTTATCGAGGGGAAAACTCCGGTGATGAACCTGGAGCGGGCCTTGGACTATTTATTGTCCATTATCTCATGGACAGAATGGGCGGAGATGTGGAACTTGTAAATCATGCTGATGGCCTGGAGGCAGTGTTATATTTTGCAGCAAGAAAGGTTTGTTAAGGACTTGTTAATAAATAGGGTGATATGGTTGTAGCACGGTGGCGAGGTGAAGATCTGTAGAGGATGTCTGAATGCCCCCGTGCTACAACTATAAAGAAGGAGAGAAAAATGGCAGATATAATACTTCAGGCAAGAGACCTTTGCAAAAGCTTTTCCAGTGAGGGCGTGCAGAATCATGTGCTCAATAACATGGATCTGGATATCTATAAGGGAGATTTTACAGTCATCATGGGAGCGTCAGGCTCGGGAAAATCCACACTGCTTTACAGTCTGTCCGGGATGGACAGACCGACTTCGGGAAAGGTCATATATGATGGCGAGGATATAACAGAATACAATGAGAAGCACATGGCAGAACTCAGGGTGTATGAGTTTGGATTTGTGTTTCAGCAGATACATCTTGTTAGTAACCTCAGCATTAGAGAGAACATACTTGTGCCGGGTTATATGAATAAGGATACGAGCACAAAAGAGACTGAAAACAGGGCTGATGAACTCATAAAAAAGATGAATATAGAAAGTGCTGCTGACAGACTGCCTGCACAGGTGTCCGGCGGAGAGGCACAGAGGGGCGCTATTGCCAGAGCGGTCATCAACAGTCCGGGTATCCTTTTCGCGGATGAGCCGACAGGCGCATTAAACCGCAGAAATACCCAGGATGTGCTGGACCTTCTCACCGAGCTTAACGTGGAGGGACAGAGCATACTCATGGTTACCCACGATGTGAGGGCTGCTATCAGGGCGAACAGGATCATCTACATAGAGGACGGAAGGATCATAGGTGAGCTGAAGCTGTCACAATATATTGAAGAAGATCGCAAGAGCCGTGAGAGCCAGATAGATGCATGGCTTGGTTCCATGCAGTGGTAGGAGGTGCCGGAATGAGATATATCATGATGGTGCTTCGAGGAAATATGAGAAGAAACAAGGGCGTGCATATAAGTGTGTTCGTGCTCATGCTTATCATTTCTCTGGCATTCTGTTCAGTGCTTTCTTACTACACGAATTCCATAAGGCATGATTCGGAAGCTATGGAAGAGGTTGGTTATGGAGGTATGCTTGCCGCACTTTATGGGGAGAACAGGCTGGATGCCTATGGAACAAGTGCAGACAAGATAATAAAGAATATTGGCAAATGTGATGCGGTGCAGGAAGTGAAAGCAGCAGATGTTATATATCTGCTGCTTAAGGACTGCAATGGAAAAGGCGGAAACAGCAGCTTCGTTTTGAATGATACAGACAGCGTGCTCACATATGATCAGTATGATGTGGATAACAAAATGACAGATCGCCGGCTTGAAAAAGGTGAGGTAAGTGTGCCGTTCAGTTTCATAGGTATGTATGACTGCAAGATTGGTGATACAGTCGAGCTGGGCAATGATAACGGTTCTTATACCTTCAAAGTTGCGTCATTTTTCGAGGATCCATATATGGGATCTTCGGTCATGGGAATAAAGACGATATTGATCTCAGATGAGGATTTTGCGGATCTCAAGGCAAAGGCTGCGGAAGATCATAGAAGCGGACTGGAAGATGACAAGAGATCCTTTGAATTGTCAAAGCTTATCATAATAGATAAAAAGCCGGGCCTGGACCTCACGGAGATGGAGTTTGAGAGAGAACTGAATAATGTGAGTGATTTCGCATCATATTGCTGGATAACTTTATCAAAGGAGCAGGCGGGAAGTTACATGCTTCTTATGACAAAGGTATTCTCCGCGGTGCTGCTTATATTTGTTGTGCTGCTTCTGGTGGCGGCTATGATAGTTCTAGGACACAACATCGGCAGCAGCATAGAGATGGATTTTGTTAACATAGGAATACTCAAAGCGGTCGGAATGACAAATTCATCGGTGAAGCTGGCGTTGCTTGCCGGGTATATGTGCACTGTGGCGGCTGGACTGTTTGCTGGAATACCACTGGCCATTCCGATACTAAAAATTATAAATAGTGCCACAAGATCTTCTTCAGGACTTGAAGTTCCGTCTGATATTAATGTAGGACTTGTGCTGTGTGTCATATTGTCGATACTGCTTCTAATAGCAGCATTTATCATGTTGAAGACAAGGAGAATATCCGAGGCCACACCTATAAAGGCGATAAGAGGTGGACGGGACAGTGTGCATTTCTCAAGCGTTCTGAAGCTTCCGGTCTCAGGCAAGAAACTTGGTGTGAGTCTTGCATACAGACAGTTTATATCTGAGAAGAAACAGTATGCCGCAGCCATCATAGTGACTGCTATACTTGCCATGTTCATGATACTTATGAACGATATGATGCGCTGGTTTAATTCACAGAATATGCTGGTGGATATGTTTTCAGTCACGAAGTATGACCTGACTGCTTCGTTTGTCGATGAGGATACGCAGAAGGATATAGAGAATGTTATATCAGAACACACAGCGTATAGAAAATATCAAATGTCCAGCGAGTACCTTCTGTTCGATGATGTGCAGATGTATTGTTATATAGTGGAGGACCCTGATATGATCAACACGATAAGAAAGGGAAGAACCTGCACATATGACAATGAAGTGCTGATAACCCAGTATGTGGCTGATGGATTTCACATGGACGTAGGTGACACAGTCACAGTCAAGCGCGGCGGCGTGGCAAGGAAGATGGTGATCTCCGGCATATACGATTCGGCAAATGATGTGGGCAAGAATTTTGCAATTAGTAAGGCTGCATATAGTAAGTTTGCCAGCGAAGGGATCGTAAGTGAGTCTGGTGTCAGTGGAGCTGCCAAAAGCAGTTCAGATGAAGAGGAATGGAGCGGCAAAGAAATATGTTATGATCTTGACAATACTGATGAATGTGATGCGATAATCCAGGAGATAGATAAGAGATATGGCGATAATCAGGGCATCACGTATTCAATACATTCAGCAAAGGATGATTTTGAAGGAGTGGCGGGTACAGTCAACATTGCAATACAGGGACTCACATTGCTCACATATATGTTGGGGGCTGTATTCGTGATAGTCACGGTCATAATCGTGTGTGGCAAGGTTCTCATGCGTGAGCAGAAGGATATCGGAATATACAAGGCACTTGGATTTACATCCTTCAGACTCAGATGCCAGCTTGCGGTCCGCTTTATCGTGACGGCAGTTGTGGGTTCGCTGCTTGGTATAGTTCTGGCACTTATCGTCAGCAAGCCATTCTTCAAGGCAGGATTTGAATCATTTGGAATATACAGTTTTAATTTAAGTACAAGCGTGATATCACTGGTTATACCATTGGTATTTATGAGCGTGTTATTCTCTGTGGTAGCATTTATCAGAGCGGGGAACATCAGAAAGGTTCAGCCGCAGGTGCTCATCGCAGATCAGTAGAAGTATATAGGAGAGTGGAACTATGTATACAGCCGTAGTTCTGCTCTTTTTTGTTTGCCACGAGTTCTTGAAATTTGTCACTTGTTATGGTCATGCCCTATGGAATATAATGTCTGTATACAATGTCAGTAGACAAGGTGGGTATATATAATGGACAAATTAATCATATATCTGATATGTATAAATACACTGGGAGCTGTTCTTGATGGAGTTACGGCCGCGAAGCGCAGGAGAACAAGTCATAAGGCGCTCAGTGTCTTGTTGGGGATCATAGCCATAGCCGGAGGTGCTCCGGGTATGATCATAGCATTTGCACTGTGTGATCGGACGGCCTCCAAGACGAATATGATGCTGAGAGTGTTCACTGTGTGCGTGTGTGTGATAGAGCTTGCGGTGTTCATGACTTGGAAGCTCAGACCTGCGGGCAAATGGAACTTTGCATTCTGGAATGTGTTTGTGGAATACAGATGGACACTTTGGTTCGTTGCGGCAATGAGTGTTATAACATTTGTCATGTTCGGAATTGACAAATACAGAGCGGTCAAGGGCGGATACAGGATTCCCATAGCGGTCCTTCTCGGTATGGCATTTGCCGGTGGAAGTATCGGTGCTCTGCTTGGAATGGTGGTGTTCAGGCACAAGATAAGGAAGAATTATTTCTCGGTTGGAGTGCCACTTATACTTGTAATGCAGGTGGTGCTTCTGATGTGTGTGGTTAATCTGTTGTAGGAACCGCAAATACCCCCAGTTCAGGCGGATAGTTGGTAAATGCAAAGAATGCAACCGCGAGAATTGCCAGGATAGTCATGGAAATGTAGTCATTTATGCACATTTGCCTGGATTCTAATCTGTTTTCGGTGCGCAATGCATACATAACCCCGGCGAAATAAAGTGCGATATTCAGAAACTCATAATTCCTGCCCAGTACACCGTTTAGAGTGTAGAAACCGACCACAATGAATGCCATACCTGACAGGATACCGACAGTCCTTGCTGGAAGATAGTTTTCCGGCAGGGACTTATCTTTTATATGAGCCCAGAGAAATTCAATCATTGTCAGCAGGAGCATTGGAAAGAATATAAGTTTCAGGTGTTCCCAGGTTGACTCGTTCACTGCCGAGAACAGTCCGACTGCGGGATTGTCTCCCGACCATTCGTAGGTGAAGTGTAGCAGGACTCCAAGAATCGAAATGAAGATAAAGCGGAAAAGGTTGAGTCTGGTTTTTACTTGCATTAAGGACCCTCCAATGAAACAGGTGCTATATTATATAGTGTATGATGAATTGAGCATAAAATATGTAAATCTGATAAAAATTCTTGTCTTGGAGCAGGCTCTATATGTTATCTTTAACCCGCAGGTTGATTTCTTACTCGCCGCATCTGTGCTAAACTATAGGCAGCGATATAATAAAGAAACGGAATTGCAAGAAAGGAGAACTGTGCATGCGTTTGATCCATTTATCTGATCTTCACATAGGAAAGCGTGTAAATGAATTTTCCATGCTGGAGGATCAGGAATATATATTGAAAGAGATCCTGGGGATTATCGATGATGAGCAGCCGGATGGAGTCATCATAGCCGGGGATGTATATGATAAGTCTGTGCCGAGCGAGGAGGCGGTGAAACTGCTGGACAGCTTTCTGACCTCGCTTGCAAAGAGAAAGCTGCAAGTATATATCATCAGCGGCAACCATGATTCGGCGGCCAAGCTGGCATTTGCATCAAGTCTGATTGATCTCAGTGGAATCCATATATCGCCGGTATATGATTCGGCACAGATAGCCATGATGGGAGATGGGTTGGTCAGACCATATAAGCTGGAGGATGGAAAAGGACAAATGGTGAACATATACATGCTGCCATTTGTGAAGCCGGCAATGGTCAGAGCGGTGTTCCCTGATGAGGCGGATGATATAAAGGATTACACGGATGCCTGCCGTGTGGCGGTGGAGCACATGGATGTTGATGAGAAGGTTACAAATATCCTTGTGGCCCACCAGTTCGTGACCGGGGCTGTGCGCTCGGAGTCGGAGGAGAATGTGGGCGGTCTGGACAATGTGGATGTGTCGGTATTTGACTCATTTGACTATGTGGCGCTGGGGCATATACATGGGCCGCAGAAGGTGGGCAGGGAGACCGTCAGATACTGTGGAACACCGCTTAAGTATTCACTCTCTGAGGCTAAGCATACGAAATCTGTGACGGTTGTTGACATCCCTGAGAACAAGAAAATAGAGATAAGGACAGTTCCTCTTGTTCCGATGCATGAGCTGCGCGAGGTAAAGGGAACATTTGACGAGCTGATGGACAGGCGTAACTACGATGGAACCGCAGTGGATGATTATCTGTATGTGGTGCTCACGGATGAGGATGACGTGCCGGATGCTTTGGGAAAACTCAGAACGGTCTATCCAAATGTGATGAAGCTTGGATACGACAACACCCGAACCCGTGTGACACAGACGATAGACGATGGCGCTGTGCTTGAAGGGAAAAAGCCTATAGATCTGTTTGAAGAGTTGTATGAGAAACAGAACAATCGGCAAATGAGTGATGAACAGAAGAGTTTTGTTCAGGATATTATAGACGTTATATGGAAGGAGGCCTGGTGATGAGACCACTTAATCTTACGATGTCGGCATTTGGACCATATGCGGGTGTCCAGGAGCTTGACATGACACAGCTTGGGGCTGAAGGCTTGTATCTTGTGACTGGGGATACAGGTGCGGGAAAGACCACGATATTCGATGCCATCTGTTATGCGCTGTATGATGAGCCGAGCGGAGCGAGCCGTGATGCGAGGATGATGAGATCAACGTATGCCAATGTGGACACAGATACCTACGTTGAGCTGACATTTGATCATATGGGGAAGACTTACAGAGTTAAAAGAAATCCTTCCTATGAGAGACGTAAGAAAAAAGGTGAAGGAACTACCCTGCAGGATGCGGCTGCAGAATTGTATCTGCCGGATGACTCGGTCATCTCCAACAGAACGAAGGTAAATTCATATCTTCAGGAATTGATGGGTGTGGACAGAGAACAGTTTTCACAGATATCCATGCTTGCACAGGGTGAGTTCAAGGAGCTGTTGGTGGCTGAGTCCAGTGACAGGCAGAAGATATTCAGCAAACTTTTCCACACATCAAGGTATTTTGTTCTGCAGAAGCGGCTTCAGGATGAGACGAGAAAGCTTCAGAGTGAACGGGACGATATGAAGAAGAGTATAGAGCAGTATATATCTGGAATAGTCTGCGGAGAGGATGATCCTCTGGGGCTCAGTGTCCAAAAGGCAAAGGCCGGCCAGATGCCAATTGATGAGGTGCTTGCACTTATCGAAAAGCTTATTGGAATGGAGAGGGTAAGAACGGCTTCGTATGAGAAGCAGATTGGCGCGCTTGAGACCCGGATAGGGGGGCTCGATACGTTGATAGGCAAGGCGCAGCAGACAGAGAAAGCCAGAGTACAGCTTGGAAAGGCACATTCGGAGCTTGCAAATGTACAGAATGACAGAACTACTGCTGAGGCAGAGTTAAACAGGACAAAGGATGCACTTCCAGAGACAAAAGAGCTCCAGAGGCAGGCGGCGGTTATAAATAACGAGCTTCCGGACTATGAAAAACTGGATGCAAAGAGAAGAAATATTGCAGACGGAGAACAGCGCCTGCAAAGGCAAAATCAGCAGGCAGAGAAGGGCAGAACGCTTGTGGCAGACAAGCAGAAGCTCATAGGAAAGCTAAAAATGGAGCAGGTGCAACTTGCGGATGCGGGAGAGAAAATCGTGGCTTTTACGGCATCAAGGGAAAAGATGGCTGACGCTATTGACTATCTGAACGGAATAAACAGATTGCTCATGGAATACAGCAGAAGAAAGCAGGCGGTGGACAAAGCACAGAAGCAGTATCTGCTTGATAACGAGATGTATACCAGAAAGCAGGATATGTATGAGCATATGAGCACGCTCTACAGGAATGCCCAGGCGGGAATCCTTGCAAAGGATCTGAAGGAGGGACAGGCGTGTCCTGTGTGTGGTGCAACGGAGCACAAAATCCTTGCATCGTTGCCAAAGGAGGCTCCGACAGATGCGCAGTTAGAGGACGCGAAGAAGGATACGGACAGAGCACGCGACAGGGCAAATGCCAGCGCTACGGATGCAAAGGTAAAGCTTGCCAGTGTCACGGAGATCAGAAACAGCATTATTGAGCAGGCTGGAAGGAAATTTGACGCCCCGGAGGATATAGACGGTCTGCCGGAAAAGGTTGAGAAGAATATAGGATATTACAATGAGAAGATTGCCGATACAGACAGACAGATCGAGGCTGAACGCAAAAGGGTCAGCAGAAGGGATGAGCTTGCTGCAAAACTTCCTCAGGAGGAAGAAACATTGGTCGGTATGCAGACAAAGCTGGCAGACATCGAAAAAAATATATCAGCGCTTACAGCAAAGCTTGCCTCTGACAGAGAACAGGTGACTGAACTGGCCGCGGGACTCAGATTCAGAAATCGGAGCGAGGCGGAAATGAAGATGAACGAGATTCTTGGCAGAGCAAAGAAATTGCAGGATTCATTTGACGCCTCTGAGAAGAGATATAATGCTGTGATCCAGAATATTAAGGCGCTGGAGGGGCAGATAAAGGCTCTGACAGACACGCTGGAGTCAGCAGAGAAGCTTGAACTTGCCAAGCTTGAGGAAGACAAAGTCGCAGCAAGAAATGAGCTTGGAAGAATCAGACTTTTCATGCAGGATGGAAACAGCCGCATCCGCGCAAATGAAACGGTGATGGCGAATATAAGCAGGAAGTCCGATGAACTTTCGGCAAAAGAAAAGGAATACGTCAGTGTGAAGTCGCTCTATGACACTGCCTCAGGAAATGTATCCGGCAAGAATAAGATAAACCTTGAGGCATATATACAGATGTCGTATTTTGACAGGATAATTCAGCGCGCGAACCTGAGATTCCTGAAGATGTCAGACGGTCAGTATGAACTGAGCCGTGTGACGGACAGCAGTGACAAGAGAAGCCAGATCGGTCTTGACCTCTGTGTTGTGGATCATTACAACGGCAGCAGACGAGACGTTAAGTCTCTTTCTGGGGGCGAGTCATTTATGGCATCACTCTCCCTTGCACTTGGACTCTCCGATGAGGTGCAGGCTTCGGCTGGCGGCATACAGATAGATACGATGTTTGTGGATGAGGGCTTTGGCTCACTGGACACAGAAAAGACTCTGCCACAGGCATACAAAGCGCTGGTCAGCGTGACCGAGGGACGCAAGCTGGTGGGAATAATATCGCACGTGACTGAACTCAAGGAGAAGATTGACAAGCAGATCGTGGTGGAAAAGGACAGAACCGGCAGGGCGAAGGCGAGGCTGGTGGTGTAGGAATAGAAGGACGGTACAAAATAATGGAACTTTTTGATATATGCGACGAACAGGGCAACCCTACTGGAGACATAGTGGAGAGGAGCGAGGCACATGAAAAAGGCATATGCCACAGGACTGCCCATATCTGGATAGCGAAGAAAGAGAATGACAGGTATAAGGTCCTTCTGCAGAAGAGGTCGATGGATAAGGATTCATTTCCTGGAAGGTATGACACTTCCTCTGCGGGGCACATACAGGCGGGAGATGAACCTCTGGAGTCGGCACTCAGGGAGCTCGGTGAGGAGCTTGGCATCAAGGCTGAGGCTTCTGACCTTGACTTTGCGGGGACATTCAGGATCCAGTATGAGAAGGAATTTCACGGCAAAATGTTCAGGGACAATGAGGTGGCATTTGTGTTCGTGTACCAGAAACCGGTGGACATAGCAGACCTGACGATCCAGAAGGAAGAACTGGACGGCGTGAGCTGGTTTGATCTGGAGGAAACCTATGAGGCATGTAAGAACCATGACCAGAAGTTTTGCGTGCCGATTGGAGGGCTTGAGACGGTAGGGAAATACCTTAACGAAAGAATACGTTAAAGTTACTGAAAGAATTTTGCATGTAGCGTTGGCTCACGATGAAGATGCCTATAAAAGCGCTGACGTTTGTCAGATATCGTAAAGTGATTTATGAAAAAATAATCCAAATAAAAGGCTCAAATGAATCTTGATGATTGTAGTTGACTGGAGGAGAAGAGCGTGGAATACGATGAAAAATATTTAAATAAGCTCAGCCGTTTTATGAGTCTGATTCTTCGACACAGACCAGAAAGTATCGGAATCGGTCTGGATGAGCATGGCTGGGCAAATGTTGACGAGCTGTTGTCTGGTATTGGAGAACAACACCCGATCGATATGGATATGCTGGAAGAGATTGTCCGTGCTGACAAGAAACAGAGGTATTCATTCAACGAAGACAAGACTCTTATAAGAGCAAATCAGGGACATTCTATACCTGTTGATGTTGAGCTGGACGAGGTGAGTCCGCCGGAAGAATTGTGGCACGGCACGGGTGAAAAGTATGTACAGGATATAGAAACAGAGGGACTTCTGCCTAAGAGCCGTCTGTATGTCCACTTGTCAAATGACAGAGACACAGCATTTAAGGTGGGACAGCGACATGGAAAACCGGTTTTGTATATTGTAAGATCTGGAGAGATGTACAGGGATGGATATAAGTTCTATCTTTCGAAGAATGG
>ERZ1034952.1266-NODE-1266-length-21032-cov-23.670830_pt1 | contig 21032 bp, 26 predicted proteins | sample MGYA00520625_ERZ1034952 | MGnify/ENA primary metagenome ERZ1034952 (study PRJEB33766, sample SAMN09781773) | gut metagenome | biome: gut microbiome | host: Homo sapiens | place: Madagascar | study: EMG produced TPA metagenomics assembly of the PRJNA485056 data... | reverse complement strand
TGCTGGAGCTGTTCCTGCACGGCTTTATGCAGGAGCGCAAGGAAATGGAGGCGGCGCAGGAATGATTTTGCTGGAATGCACAGTCGCGCTGCGTGACGGCGATCGGAAAAAGATTCAGGAGCAACTTGCGGCGGAGATCGGGCAGCCAGTCGTTCTTCTGCCGCCCGGCGTATCGCGGGCGAAAGAGCGGAATATCCTGTTCCTTTGCGACAGAAAGGCTTGCGAGAAATGCAGCTATCCACAGTGCAGGCATACGCCGGAGCTGGAACACGCCAGAAATTTTGCACCAGCAGGATTTACGAAGCGCACGGACGGCGTGTGGGTAGAGCAGGAGGGCGTAACGATGGAAGTGAAGATCGACCAGGACAAACTTGAAAAGAGGCTGGTTGAAGCAATGAGGGAGGCGATGGGGCTTGAAGGAGAAAAACGCAGTCCGCATGGTCTGGCGCTGGGATGATATCTTCCACGTCTACCGCTGCCCGGCCTGCGGCAGGCCGCAGAAGCCGCACGTCGAAGTCTGGAAAAAGGGCGGCGTGAAGCGCGTTTTGCCGCGCCAGTGCCAATACTGCCAAGCAACACTGGAAGGGATAGAAGGAGAAGAAAATGATCATTGAGATTTTGGAGTTTGCTGCTGCGCTGGAGTGGATCGCGCTGGGGGTGCTGGTGTTTTTTAAGCTGCGGAGCCTGAAAAGCAGGATAGACGCGTTGCTTGACGAAATGTGGCCGGAGTCTCCGGCTACACTGCGAGACGAGACACCAATCAGACCGGGTCCAGATCCGGCCGGAAAAAAAGGCCCGTGGCCAATCTGCCCGGAATGTTGGGCTGTGGGCTGCTGCCGCTGGGACGAAAAGACAGATACGTGTACGTGTACGGCGTGCGGGTACACAGAAGAAGGGACTGCCAGTTGAACGCATGGCCGGAATTTCCGGCCACGCTTTGAGCGGGCAGAGATGGGAGGAGCTGAGACTATGGTGAAGAGACACAAGCGCCGGAAGTTTTCCGGGAGGGTCTGCGAGCAGATCGTGTACACGGTGGCGGGCGGCACAGATCCGAAGACCAGCCGGCCGAAGAAGCCGAGGTTCCAGACGCAGGAAGAACGCGAGGAATTCAACACCAGGATCTCGGCTGCAAAGTTCGCGGCGCTGGTCAACGCCAACTTCTCCCCATCGAGCTATTACTCCACACTCACGCTCGACCCCGAACATGAGGTACATACCGCGCAGGAAATGCGCCGGATACGGGATAATTTCTACCGCCGCATGGTCTACCGGTATCCGGAGGCCAAGATCGTCATCGTCTACGGCCGGGGCAAATCGACCAACCGATTCCACCTGCACATGATCACGGACGGCATTCCTGCCGATGCGCTGGGCCAGCTCTGGGGCCTCGGCAGCGTCATCGACTGCAAGCCACTGCGGAAGCACAACTACTATCTGGATGAGAACGGAAATAAGGTCGACCACGGGCAGGACTACAAGGCGCTGGCCAACTACCTGCACGGCCACTGGCGCAAGGAGTTCGGCGGCCACCGGTACAAGGCCAGCCGCAGCTGCGTCCGGCCGGAGCCGGAGCCCGCGACCGAGGCGGTCCGGGACTACAACCTGACGCGCCCGCCAGTCGCCCCGCGCGGCTACATCCTCGTCGAGTCCAGAGCCACGCAGTATGGATTCCTATATTTCAAATATGTATGGGATCCCAAAAACGAGACACATAAGCGGACCGGGAGCCGCCTTCTTTAAACCTTGTAAATGTGTTGAGTTTTGCAACGAAGAAGGAAGGAGCTGAACAGATGTCGAAACCGAGATACTGGTGGTACGGGAATGTCTGCCGCACCATCGGCGAATACCCGAAACTGAGCCGACAGGTTCGGGATATGAGCCGGCAGAAGATCACGCCGGGCTATTCCTCGCAGCCAGGCGGGCAGTCCTCCGGCCGCGCCGTCGAGGACATTGCGGTGCGCGTCCTGTCCTCACGGGAGTACGAGGACTACACGGCGATCCAGTCCGCCATCAACACCGTGCAGACCTGGCGGGACGGCGGCGATGTGCTGGAGATCGTGCGCCTGCATACATGGATCTGGCCGCGCGAGAGTCTGGAGTCCGCTGCCAGACAGGTGCACGTGAGCACATCCACGGCCAAGCGGATGTACAGCCGCTTTGTCTACGAGGCAGCGCGGGCAATGGGCTACCGCAAAAGTTGAGCTAACAGAGCCTAAAATCTGTGCTACAGTGATAGCGTGAAGAATTGGAGGGAGCAGGATGCAGCCATGGGCCGCACGCTTTTACGCGTCCGGGCGCTGGAAGAAATGCCGCGCCGGGTATATCAAGTTCCGCCGGACCATCGACGGCGGGCTGTGCGAAGAGTGCCGGGACAAGCCGGGCTATATCGTCCATCACAAGCGGGCGCTCACGCCGGACAACATCACCGACCCGGACGTCAGCCTGTCCTACTCCAACCTCGAGTACGTCTGTAAGGACTGCCACGATCAGTTCGACGGTCACGGAGTCGCAAAATCTCTGACGCAAAAAATTTTCTTCGACGCCGCCGGAGACCCGATCCCCCCCGTCGCGCGAGGCCGGGGCGCCGGCTAGATCACCGCACGCCCTACCTCGGAAGAATACGCAGACTGTTCGCGAGGCCCCCCTGCTTTGAAGCGGCGATAAGTAATCCACGCGCACGCGTGAGCAGGAGGCAAAAATCACGCAAAAAGGAGGCGTTTTCTGTGGCGAATCAGCGTGAAAAGACAAAAGAACAGCGGATCCGCGCGGAGAAAGCGCGTCTGAAAAAGCTTTACCGGAATCTGCCGAAGGAAGCGGCCGGGACTGTCGCGGGACTCATCGATCAGGCGGCCTTTATGCGCATCGAGTGCGAGGACATGGCAGACGACCTGCGGGAAAACGGCTGGACGGAGAAATTCCAGCAGTCGGAGCGGCTCGAGCCATATGACCGCGCCAGGCCGATCGGGCAGGCGTACAACTCGACAAACGCGAACTACCAGAAGATCATCAAGCAGCTCACGGCGCTCCTGCCGAAGCCGGACACCGCGCAGAAGCAGGAGGACGACGGCTTTGCAAGCTTTGTCCGGGAGCGTGACGAGGAATGAAACTCACGCGCTACCCGGCGACCTACAACCCCATCCTGGAATACTGGCAGGCCATACAGGACGGCCGCGAAGTCGTCAGTCTCAAGGTGCAGAAGACCTACAGACATGTGGTCGCGCAGCTTGAAAACGCGGATTCCGAGTTTTATTATTCCCCGCGCCGGGCAAACCACGTCCTCGAATTTTTTGAAAACTACTGCCACCACTCCAAGGGCAAGGCGGGCGGCCAGCTCGTCCGGCTGGAGCTATGGGAAAAAGCGCTGCTCGCGACTGTCTTCGGGTTTATCGACATCGAGGGCAACCGCCAGTACCGCGAAGCGATCCTCATTGTCGGCAAGAAAAACGGCAAGTCGCTGCTGGCCTCCGGCGTCGGCCTGTATTTGCAGCTGGCGGACGGCGAAGCAGGACCGGAAGTCTACGCGGTAGCCACAAAGCGGGACCAGGCGAAGATCATCTGGCAGGAAGCAAAGCGGATGGTGCAGAAATCACCGGCGCTGCGAAAACGGACGCGCTGTCTGGTCGGCGAGGTGGACAGCGATTATAACGACGGCGTATTCAAGCCGCTGTCCTCGGACAGCGACACGCTCGACGGCCTGAATATCCACGGGGCCATGATGGACGAGCTCCATCAGTGGAAAAACGGCAGACCGCTGTACGACATCGTTGCCGACGGCGATCAGGCCCGCGCGCAGCCGCTGCGATTCATCACCTCCACAGCCGGCACCATTCGAGAAGACATCTACGACGAAAAATACGAAGAGGCCGAGCGCATCATAAACGGCTACGAAGATCCGGACGGGTACCACGACCCGCGCCGGATCGCGTTTATTTACGAGCTCGACAAACGCAGCGAGTGGACAGACCCGGACTGCTGGAAAAAGGCAAATCCGGGCCTCGGGACGATCAAGAGCTACACGGCCCTCAAAGAGCGGGTCGAGCGGGCGGAGAAAAACCCGGGCCTCGTACGCAACCTCGTCTGCAAGGATTTCAACATCCGCGAGACCTCCAGCGAAGCCTGGCTCAACTTTGAGCAGCTGGACAACCGCGACACCTTCCAGCTCGACAGGGAAAACCGCCGCCTGATCTGGCAGCATTACATGGCGGACGGGAATGTGCAGGAGCGCGTCCTGTCCTACCCGCGCTACGGCATCGGCGGCGCGGATCTGTCCAAGACCACCGACCTGACGGCGGCAAAGGTGCTGTTCCAGGTGCCGGAGCTGCCGGAGATCCTGTTTGTGCTGCAGATGTACTGGCTGCCGCAGGACCTTTTGGAAAAGCGCGTCACGGAGGACAAGATCCCCTACGACAAGTGGCATGAGCGAGGGCTGCTCCGCCTGTCCGAGGGCAACAAGATCCGCTATGAGGACGTCAAAGCCTGGTTTGTCGAGGTACAGGAAGACCTCGATATTTTCCTGCCGTTCTTCGGCTACGACGCATGGTCTGCGTCTTATTGGGTGGACAGCATGGCGGACTATTTCGGGAAAGAGGCCATGATCGCCGTACATCAGGGCGTGAAGACCTTGTCAGAGCCCATGAAGCGCTGCGGAAACGACCTCGAATCCAAGCGCATTATTTACAATAACCACCCGATCGACAAATGGAACCTCGCAAACACCGCCTATGACGAGGACAAAAACGGCAATATCCAGCCGCACAAGACGAGCAAGTCAACCCGCCGCATTGACGGCACGGCGGCCCTGCTCGATGCCTACACGATCTACGATCAGAAGCAGGCAGAATACACCAGTATGCTCTAGGAGTGACAACATGGGATTTTTGAAAAACCTCCTGACGAATATCACGACCACCAAGCGCGTCTCGACCGTCCAGATGGTGCAGGAGCGCGGGAATGGCTTTTACAGCTACAACGGCAAAATGTATCAGTCCGATATCGTCCGCGCCTGCATCCGGCCAAAAATCAAGGCCATCGGCAAGCTGACGGCCAAGCACATCCGGGAGACCATCACCGCCCAGACACGGAAGATCGCCGTAAATCCGGAGCCGTATATCCGGTTCCTGCTCGAGGAACCGAACCAATACATGACCGGCCAGATGCTGCAGGAAAAGCTGGCCGCACAGCTGGTGCTCAACAACAACGCCTTCGCGGTCATTCTCCGGGATGAAAACGGCCTGCCGAACGCCATCTTCCCAGTCGCGGCCATGCAGGCCGACGCCGTTTACGACGCAGGCGGGAATCTGTACCTGAAATTTTACATGCAGAACGGCAACGTCCTGACGTTTGCCTATGACGATATCATCCACCTGCGCGGGGATTTCTACGAGAACGACATCTTCGGCGACCCGATCGCCCCGGCCATCGTGCCGCTCATGGAGATCGTAACGACGACGGATCAGGGCATCGTCAAGGCCATCCGGAATAGCGCCGTCATCCGCTGGCTTTTGATGTTCGCATCCTCCATGCGCGCGGAGGATATCAAGAAGCGCGCGCAGGACTTTGCTGACAGCTTCCTCAATGTTTCCAACGGCACGGGCGTTGCGGCCGTCGACGCAAAGGCCGAGGCCAAGCAGATCGACCCCAAGGACTACGTCCCGAACGCCGCCCAGATGGATAAGACCACGCAGCGCATCTATGCCCTGTTCAATACCAACCCGCACATCGTCACATCCATTGCGACGGAGGATGAGCAGAACGCCTATTTTGACGCCGAGATCGAGCCGGTTTTGAAGCAGCTGAGCGGAGAGTACACCCGCAAGCTCTTCTCCCGTCGCGAGCGTGGCTGCGGCAACCGCATCGTCTTTGAGGCGTCCGCGTGGGACTTCGCCTCGACCTCGACCAAGCTCAACCTCCTGCAGATGGTCGACCGCGGCGCGCTGACGCCGAACGAATGGCGCCGCGCCTTTAACCTCGCGCCGGTCGACGGCGGCGACAAGCCAATCCGGCGGCTCGATACGCAGCCGGTCAACCAGAATACCAACCAGAAGGGAGATGAAACCGCATGAAGATCAGCATTCGCGGGCCCATCGTGTCCAGCAACCAGCACCGCTTTTATCAGTGGTACGGCATGGAGGCGACGAGCCCTAAATCCGTAGCCGACGCGCTTGCATCCGGAAACGGTGAGCGGGCAGAGGTCGAGATCAATTCCGGCGGCGGCGAGATCTTTGCCGCGAGCGAGATCTACACCGCCCTGCGCAATTACGCGGGCGGCGTCCACATCCGCATCGTCGGCCTCGCGGCCTCGGCCGCGTCCATCATCGCCATGGCGGGCGACTCGGAAATGACGCCTACCGGCATGATGATGATCCACAACGTCCAGTCCAGCGCCGACGGCGACTACCGACAGATGGAGCACACTGCAGGTGTCCTGCGCGACGCCAACCACGCCATTATCTCGGCCTACGTCGCCAAGACCGGCAGGCCGGAAGCGGAGATCGCCGCCATGATGGACGCAGAAACATGGGTCACGGCAGATCGGGCCGTCGAACTCGGCCTCGTTGACCGCGTGATGCAGCCGGATACCGGCCAGAAGCCGCTGGCCGCGGATTTTTATTCCGGCATGCTCGGCGAAGACGCGCTCCGGCGCGCGGAAAACTTTTTAAAAGGTCAGGCCGCAGAGCCTGATTTTTTTATGCCCGAACGGGCGCAGGCAGAAGCAAAACTGAAATTTTTAAAACTCAAAGGAGAATTGAAATGACAAAGGAAATTTACAACATCCAGCGCCAGAAGCTCATGGACGACGCCCAGAAGCTGCTGGACGAAAGCAAGACCGCAGAGGCACAGGCCAAGATGAAAGAAGTCGAGGCCCTCGACGCCAAGTTTGAGGAGGAAGCCAAGATTCAGGCGAACCTCAACGCGCTTGCGGGCCAGAAGGTCGCGGCCCCGGCTGCGGCGGCACAGTCCGTCGACCTGTCCGGCACGGCAAAGACTCCGGACGTGCTCGACCGGTACGACACCGACGAGTACAAGCGGGCCTTTATGAACTACGTCCTGACCGGCAAGAAGATCCCGGCAGAGCTGACCAACGTGGACGCAAACACCAAGACCTCCGACGTTGGCGCGGCCATCCCGACCACGACGCTGCAGAAGATCTACGAGAAGATCGAAGCGACCGGCATGATCCTGCCGCGCGTGACGCACACGTCCTACAAGGGCGGCGTGACCGTCCCGACCAGCTCCGCCAAGCCGACGGCCTCCTGGGTGGCCGAGGGCACAGGCTCCGACAAGCAGAAAAAGGCGCTCGGCTCCATCACGTTCGCCTACCACAAGCTGCGCTGCGCGATCTCCATGTCGCTCGAGGTATCCATCGTGACCTACCCGATGTTTGAGTCGCAGTTTGTCGCCAACGTGGCAGAGGCCATGGTCAAGGCCGAGGAACAGGCCATTATCAGCGGCTCCGGCTCCGGCCAGCCAAAGGGCATCACCAAGGAGACCGCCGTGACCGGCCAGAACATCGACATTGCCGCAGCGACGACCGCGCTGACCTACAAGGACATCACCGCAGCCGAGGCCGCGGTGCCGCAGGCATATGACGCGGGCGCGGTCTGGTGCATGACGAAGAAAACGTTCTTCGAGCAGATCGTCGGCATGGTTGACAGCGATGGTCAGCCTATTGCCCGCACCAACTACGGCATGAACGGAAAGCCCGTTTATTCCCTATTTGGCCGCGAGGTCGTCCTCGTCGGCGATTATCTGCCGTCCTTTGCCGCAAGCGTGACCGCAGACACGATTTTTGCCTTTATCTTCGATTTCAAGGACTACCTCTGGAACGAAAATCTGGGCATGACCTTCCGCAAGTACACCGACAACGCGACCGACGACGAGGTCACCGTCGCGCTGGCACTTGTCGACGGCAAGGTGGTCGATAAGAACAGTCTCGTCACGCTGACCAAGAAGAAAGCCTGACGGCGCGCGGCCAACAGGGAGGGATGACAATTGGCTTTGATCAACGTTGCAAAAACCGCCCTGCGGCTGACCACAAACGCCCTTGATGACGAGCTCGCCGACGAGATTGACGCCTGCCTGCTGCGCCTGCACCTTGCGGGCGCGGAGGGAGCGGACGAAGATCCGCTGGTAAAAGACGCCGTCCGAGCCTTCGTCCGCTGGCAGCATGACTTCTGCGGCCGCGGCGACGAATGGAAGACGTGCTTTGAGGAGCTGCGCGACGCGATGGGCCTGTCCGACGACTATTTGCCGGGCACCGAGGGAGGGGGCGCGTGCTGTGATCTTTGACACCCAGATCACGCTGCGCCTGCTGTCCTACCCCATCGTGAGCGGGCAGACCACCGAAAAGCTCGAACGCGAGACAACCGTCTGGGCCGCCCGCAAGTCCGTCAACCGCGCCGAGTATTACCAGGCCGCACAGGCCGGCAAGCGCACGGACGCAATTTTCCGCATGCACAGCGCGGAGTACGGCGGCGAGCAGCAGCTCACCTGCGGTTCGGACGTCTTTGACGTCATCCGCAGCTATGGCGCGGAGACGGAAGAAGTCGAGCTGACCTGCAAACGGAGGGACGGCGCATGATGATCTATGAGGCGCTGGCAGACCTGGGCGTCCCGGTCTGCCACCCGCCATACAAGGGCGGAGAAGAAACCTACATCACCTATCAGCTGCTCGGCCAGTCCGGGCAGCTCTACGCCGAGGGCGGAGAGGCCGAGACCGGCGTGCAGTACGCCGTTTCCATCTTTGCCGAGGGCTTTGCCGCCGGGCTTTTAAAGCGTGTGAAAGCCGCGCTGGAGGCCGCTGGCTACATCGTCACCGTCGACATGGAAACATACGACAAGGAAACAGGCCGCACGCAGATCGCGCTCATCGCCGAAACGGAGGGCGCAGCCTATGGCTAACATCTCCATCACCGGTGTCGACGAGCTCATGGCCACGCTCCAGAAAGCGAATGTTTTTGATGAAGACATGCAGCAGGAGCTCCTGTACGCCGCCGGGGATATCATCGTCGAGGAACTGCAAAAAATGGTAAAGACGAGCGGGTTTCAGACTGAGGCATATGCATCCAGCGTGAAATACCGCAAAACCATCAAACGCGACAAAAACGGAGACCCGTACATCTCCATCACCGCAGTCGGCAAAAACGAGCACGGAACGCGCAGGGCGACCGTGCTTTTTGTTTTGAATTACGGCCGCGCGAAGGAGTACGGGCAGATCACAGGAACTTATTTTTGGACAAAGGGCGTCAGGAACGCGCAGAAGCGCGTAAACGCGGAGCTCGAAAAGATCCTTACACAAAAGCTGAAAGAAAGGGGCCTATTATAAATGCCTAGTTTTGACTTACGCGGCATCCGGGCGGGAAAGTATAAAAACACGTCCGGCACCGTGACCTACACAGAGCCGACAGACGTCGGCGACGCCATGAGCGCGCAGCTGGAACTCAAGTTCGCCGAGGGCCGCCTGTACGCGGAATCCAAGCTTGCCGAGTATATCAAGCTTGCCACCGGCGGCACGATCTCGCTGGCTGTCAAGTACATCAAAAGGACCGCACAGGCCATGCTCTACGGCTGCACATCCGATACGAGCAAGGAAAATCTGAAATTCTCGGCAAAAGACATCGCAAACTATGTCGGCGTCGGCTTTTACGCGCCGGATAAGATCGACGGCGTGACCAAATACACCTGCATCTGGGTACCGAAAGCGCTGTTCGGCCCGCCCTCGATGAGCTATCAGACCAAGGGCGAGAACATCCAGTTCAACACGCCGACCACGACCGGCGAATTCCTCGCAGACGATTCGACCGACGAGCTGCTGCTCGAGACCGAGACTGTCGACACCGCGGCGGAGGCCGTTGCCTGGATCAAGGGAAAGTTGGGTGAGACCTGATGGAAACAACCAAGCTCAACACCGTCGACTATGAACTTGAGGGCCGGGTCTACCGGCTATCCTGCAACATGAACGTCCTTGCCGACGTGCAGGACGAATACGACGGGAATCTGCTGCGCGCGCTGAATACGGTGCACGGCCTCAAAAGCACGCTGGCCTTCCTGGCCGCCATGCTGACAGACGCCGCAGACACGCAGGGCATCACCGACGAAAACGGCCTTCCGCTACGCTTTACAAGCAAGCAGCTGGGCCGGAAGCTCACCATGCACCAGACGCTTGAGGCCGGGACGCGGATCTATCCGCTGATCCAGGCCGCAGTCACGCCGCCGGAGGAAGAACTCGGTGAAAAAACGTCGGAAGACGAAAAAAACTGACACCGCCGGGGGAACCGAAGCAGCTGGGCTTTGATTTCCCCGGCTTCCTCGCAATCTGGCTCTTCCGGCTGCGCCTGCCGGAGCGGGATTTCTGGAAAACCATGTCCCCGCGCCGCATAACGCTCCTGCTGGACGCGCTGGAGCCGCCCAAAAAGCCGGAAGAGCCGCAGAGCCTCTCGGCCTACATCAACGGAGGCACGTAATATGCCAAATATCAACACAAGATTTACGCTTTCGGGCGAAAAAGAATACAAACAGGCCATTTCCGAGATCGGCAACGGCATGAAGGTGCTGGACTCGGAAATGCGCAAGGTATCCTCTGCCTACGCGCAGAACGCGGACAGCGTAGAGGCCCTAAACGCCAAAAACGACGTGCTCGAGCGCAAGATCTCCACGCAGACAGAAAAGATCGAGTATCTGCGTGCCGCCCTGCAGCAGTCCGCCGAGAAATACGGCGAGGCAGACAAGCGCACCATGCAGTGGCAGACAAGTCTCAACAACGCAGAGGCCGACCTCAACAACCTCAACAACCAATTCGACGAAAACAAGAAAAAAATTGAGGAATCCAGCAAGGAGATGGGCAACCTCGGCGACGTGGTGAACGGACTGACGTCCAAGCTCGGCATACAGCTGCCGGACGGCATGAAGTCCTCCATGAACGCAATGGGGAGCCTCGATGCGCAGTCACTGGCGCTGGCGGGCGGCTTCGCTGCCGTCGCGGCGGCGATCGTCAAGGCAGAAAAAGCCATGATCTCCATGACGAAGGAGTCCGCCGCCTTTGCCGATAACATCATCACGCTTTCCATGCAGACCGGCCAGTCGACCGAGCAGCTGCAGGAATTTTCGTATGCGACCGAGCTGATCGACGTCTCCGTCGACACCCTGCAGGGAAGCCTGACAAAGCTGACCAACAACATGCAGGACACGATGAACGGCACGGGCAATGCGAAGGCATCCTTTGAGGCACTGGGCGTCTCCGTGACCAATGCCGACGGCAGCATGCGCAGCGCGAACGACGTCTTTTACGAGACAATCGACGCCCTAGGTCAGGTCAAGAACGAGACCGAGCGGGACGCAATGTCCATGGATATTTTCGGCCGATCCGCGCAGGACCTGAATCCGCTGATTATCCAGGGCTCGAAAACCCTCAAGGCTTACGCCGACGAGGCACATAATGTCGGATACGTGCTTGACGACGAGGCGCTTTCCGCCCTCGGTGCGGTCGACGACGCGTACCAGCGCCTGCAGAAGACGCAGGAGGGCGTGAAAAACCAGCTGGCCGTCGAGTTTGCCCCGTACCTCGAAGAATTCTACGGCGACGTGACGCAAGGCGTAAAAGATTTAGGAAAAGCAATCAAAAATTCCGGAATCGTGGAAGCGTTCGGAATGCTGCTGGAAACGGCAGGCGACATCATCGCACCGATGGATACGCTGACAAACGACAGAGTACCAGCTCTAACAAAGGCACTGCGGCCACTGGCTGAACTTATGGCGGCGATTGCGGACGCGGCTGATTTTTTCAAAGGATTGGTAAACGTAAACACGGGACACATGGAAGGCTGGGGGCAAATGGCCAGCGCTATAGGATTTGGCGGACTGTACATAGATGGCGGTGGAGTGCAAGTAAAGCAAAGCAACAACAACCTGCAAAGGCTATATCAAAGCTGGGAGCACACAGATACAAACGCCGCCACTGCCGCGAATGGGTACGGAGACTACATCGATACGTCGACGGGAATCCGGTATGGAAGCATGGACGCATACGCTAGGGCGATGTACGAGGCGGAAGCGGCAAAAGGGGCAAGCTCGACGATCGGAGTATCACAGGATCTGTGGGTGCAGAACTACCTCAAAAAGCTGCGCGGCAACGCCGCCGGCACGGACAACTGGTCCGGCGGCTGGACACGGGTGAACGAGAACGGCCTTGAGCGGATCTATCTCCCCTCCGGATCGCGCATCCAGACGGCCAGCGAGACCCGCTACACCACCGGCGATACCTACAACACCACCGTCTACGTCGACCACGTCGAAGACCTCGACACCATCCTCCGCATCGCCAAAAACGCACGCATCACAGCCAGAATGGGGGCGAAGTAAATGGCAACCTTTACAGTACCGGCGAGTGGATCAACAGCAGTCGCGAAGAACTATCCGAACACGAACTTCTCGGATCTTACACAATACAAGTTGTTTGTGGAGCCGTTTACAAACCATTCCGGAACGTTCGGAGGGTGGGACAACATACTACTGAAATTCGGAGAACCGGCAGCAGCGTACAAGTACAAACGCATTACAAAGGTTAAGCTTGTGCTATATGCAATGCCAACGAAAGGCATATTGGGGAGCTGGGGGGCAGCGTATATATCAGCCTATGCGCTCGGGCTGAAAGAACCGCTTGATGTAAGTACGGCGACATATGCGACGCAGCCGCAGCAGTTGAAAGATGGATCAACAAGCGGGTCGGCAAGTTGGAACGAACTCAATAAAGTTGTACAGGCGCAGGTGACATTCACAATGTCGCAATACAATGCAGCGGAGAAGAATGGACTTGAGCACGGTCTGCGCAACGGCTTTTTGTTTGCTTTTATAACGGGCGGAGAAGGACACGCATCAGAGGCGATTTTTTATGGTGCAAAATCATCATACAAACCATTCCTTGAGTGCGAATACTCTAATGATAATGTAGGAATAAAGGCGGAGAATTTCGCACCGTCGTCAGGGGCTTTTGTAAACAGAACGCAAAAAAATACATTTACATGGGATACCACTGACGACACAGATCTCACACAGACGTGCTTTGCGGAGATAAAACAAACCTCCGCTGTTTTTGAGTGGCGCGTAAAAAACGCAAGCACATCAAAAACGATAAGCGTATCTGGCTCGACGACCTCTTGCACAGTCCCGGCGAACACATTCCCGTCCGGAACGCTCGAATGGCGCGTAAAGGTGACGGCAAACAGCGGCACGACAACGACGTCCGCATGGCAGGAGATCACGACAACAGACGTTACCCCGACGGCCAAGCCCGTCTCCCCTTCCGGCATCGTCATCGACGCAACAACCGTCAACCGGTTCAGCTGGCAGCACATCATTTCCACCGGCACGCCGCAGAGCAAGGCGGATCTGCAATGGTCTGCCGACGGCACGACGTGGAATACCCTTGCGACAGTCACGGGAGAAAACCAGTATTACGACGTTCCGGCGAACAAATTCACAAGCGGAACAAAATACTGGCGCGTGCGCACCTACAACACAGACGGAACGCCGTCAGAATGGAGCGACAAGGCAGAGTTTATCGCCATCAACGCCCCGTCCGCACCGTCCATCGTGATCCAGTCCACCGGCCCGCGCCCGCGCATCACCTGGCAGACCACCGAGCAGGAAGCCTATCAGCTGACGCTCTCCAACGGCTACGCCTCCGGAACGGTCTACGGCACAGAAAAGGCATGGCGCTCCCCTGTTTACATCGCCGACGGCAGCTATACCATTCGCGTGCGCGTGCAAAACAAGTACGGCATGTGGTCCGAGTGGTCCGCAGCCGCGCTCCCCGTTTCGCACACCGAGGGCGAGGCGATCACACTGTCGGTCGACGCAAGCCATGAGGCCGCGCTGACCTGGCAGACCGCAGGCAGCTATGACTTTTATCTGATCGAGCGGGACGGCGTCGCCATCGCCCGCACCACGCAAAAGCAGTGCGTCGACCACACCAGCATCGGCAGCGTGACCTACCGCGTGCGCGGCTGCTACGCCGACAGCGACAATTACGGCGAGTCCAATTCCGACACTGTCGAAGTGCTGCCCGAGACCAACATGATCTGCGACCTCGAGACCGGCGTATGGCTCGAAATGCGCCTGTCCGAGACGCAGCTGCGCACGAACCGCGCAAGCTTCAGCGCGGGCGTCTCGACCGTCCATCTGGCCGGACTTGCCTACCCCGTCGAAGAGCGCAGCGAACAGCGCGACCGCGCCATTTCCGTCGCCTGCGCGTGGCCGCACAGCCAGCGGGCCGCCGCCCTCGCGCTGGAGGCCCTTGTGGGCCGCCTCGTCTGCCTCAAGGACCATTACGGAAATATGGCCATCGGTACGCTTCCGTCGCTGGAGAGCAACTGCGACGAGTTCATGCGCCGCTATTCCTTCACCATCTCGCACACGAACCGGGAGGAGGCGATCACCCTTGACCCGTGACGTCCGCTTCCGCGTAGACGTGCTCAGAAACGGCGCGCCCATCACCCACCTCCAATGGGACACCGGCAGCGCCCCGCAGATCATCGCCAGCCGCGACGCGACGATCCACACCAGCATCAAGGGCACCTTCCTCGTCAACGACGCGGTCGACTACCTCTCCGACGAGCTCCAGCCTGTCATGACCATCGACGGGCAGGAGACGCCCCTTGGTATCTATCAGGCCGCGACCCCGAGCATCAAGGGCGCGGCCGGTCAGAAGCGCGTCGAGGTCGAGGCCTACGACCGCTGCTGGCGCGTCTACAGCAACCGCACCGAGACCATCCTGCACCTGTCCGCCGGTGCGTCCTATCTCACCGAGATCCGCAAGCTGCTCACCGCCTGCGGCGTCGCGCTCGTCATTGCGACGCCGTCGGACGCGACGCTGCAAACCGACCGCGAGGACTGGGATGTCGGCACGAGCTACCTGACCATCGTCAACGACCTGCTGGCCGAGATCAACTACAACAGCCTCTGGTTCGACGCCTCCGGCGTCGCCCGTCTCGAGCCCTATCAGGAGCCGAGCGCGCAGAACATCGACTGGTCCTACGGCACGACGGACCTCTTCTTTCCGGACCGGCATCCGGGGCCGAACTTCTCAGATGAGGAAGACATCTTCAACGCGCCGAACGTCTTCATCTGCGTCTGCTCCAACCCGGATCTGGAGCAGCCCATGGTCGCAACGGCCGTCAACGACAATCCGCAGTCGCGCAAGTCCACTTTCCGGCGGAACATGCGCATCGCCTCGCTCATCAAGGTCGACAACATCGCCTCGCAGGAGGAGCTGCAGGCATACGCCGACCGCATGCGCAACGAGTCGCTCCTTTCCGCCCGGGCCATCACGTTTTACACGCTCAATGACCCCGGCCACGGCATCGGTGACGTCCTCGCTCTCACGCACGACGACATCGGCGGCATTTACCTCGAGACCGGCTGGCAGATGCAGCTGTCAGCCGGAAGCCTCATGACACACTCTGCAAAAAGGACGGTGATTGCATAATGGAAGGCGTCGACAGCCTGTACACCGAAGAACCCGAAGAGCAGCAGACCGAAGAACAGCAGCAGCCGTTCCAGCTGGCCGTCATTGCGACGGTCGAGGAAGACGGCCTGACCCTCACGCCTGACGGCGCGGAGGAGCCGACCGAGAAGCATTTTAAATGCAACACCGGCATCAACTTCGCCGCCGGACAGCGCGTGGCCGTCCTCGAACTGTCCGGCAGCAAGATCGTCATGTTCCCAATCGGCAACCCCGGCGCGGACGCGCCGGCGAAGATCCCAACCGGCGGTACGGCCGGGCAGGTACTCAAAAAATCGTCCGACAACGACTACGCGCTCACATGGGGCAGCATCACCGGCCTCCTGCCGACCGGAGGAACGAGCGGACAGATCCTCAAAAAGTCAGGCAACGCCGACTACGCCGTCGAATGGGGCGACATCAACGGTGCTCTGCCTTCCGGCGGAACGACGGGCCAGGTGCTAAAAAAATCAAGCGCCACCGACTACGCCGTCACCTGGGGCAGCCCCGACGGCATCCTGCCGACCGGCGGCACCGATGGTCAGGTCCTGCTCAAAAACGGCGCGAGCAACTACGCCGCCAAGTGGGGCAGCATCACCGGCGCGCTCCCGACCGGCGGAACATCCGGTCAGGTGCTGAAAAAATCCAGCGCCACCAACTACGCTTGCACGTGGGGCGACGTCGCCGGAACGCTTCCGAGCGGCGGAACCGACGGCCAGGTGCTCCTGAAAAACGGATCGACGGCCTACGCCGCGAAGTGGGGCACGGTATCCGCCGCAGGACTCAAGAGCGGATACAATTCACTGGAGCTGAAAACAAAAACCCTGACGCCGTCCTCGAACGGCTTTGAGATAGGGACATCGAGCTATCCCGTGACAGTCAGGGGAGACGAAATCGTGCTGTACTACAGCGCATACCGCTACTGCACCCTTGCGTGCAACTCATCCGGGAAGCTGACCGTCAACGGCACAGCCATCAACTAAGGAGGGCATCATGAAATTATACGATATCGCGCTTGCGGCAAAGCCACTGCAGAAGCTCATCGAGCAGGACCTGCCGCTCCGGCAGGCCTATCAGCTCGCCATGCTGGCGACCAGGCTCAACCCAACACTCGAATTCTACGGAAACCAGCTCATGAGCGGGCGGCCGCAGGCGGAGCTGAACGAGCTGGACGCCGACACGCTCCCCGAGCTGCCGCACATCACGCTTCCACTCGACCTCGATATCCGGCTTTCCGCCGGGGATATCAAGTGTCTTGAGCCGTTTGTGACCTTCGAAGGAGCTGATAACGCATGATCACCATCCACTGCTCCCGCGCGTGCGCGCATCTGGTGTCGCCGCCGGAGCTTTTGACGGCGGGCATGGCCAAGGCCGTGACCGTTGAGTTCGTCTTCTCGCCCGAGTGGGACGGGCTGACGAAGACCGCCGTCTTTACCAACGGCAAGACCACCGTCGACGTTCTGGCGGCGAACTGGGACGAGGATACTGTTCCTGTCCCGCACGAAGTTCTCGCCGTCCCGGGCCGCCACGCCCGCGTGGGCGTCTATGGCGCGGACGAAAGCGGCGTCGTCCTGCCGACCGTCTGGGTGAGCCTCGGAAAAGTCCAGCCAGGCGCGGACCCGTCTGGCGACGTATCCGCCGACCCGTCCCTGCCCGTCTGGGCGCAGCTGCAGAAGCAGATCGGCGACCTGGACGACCTCAAGACCTACAACAAGGGCAACCTCGTCGACGCCATCAACGAGGCCCGCAGCTCCGGCGGCTCCGGCGGAGGAGGTTACACCATCGGCGACGGCCTCAAGCTCGACGCGGCCACCAATACCCTGTCCGTCGACACGGCGGAGGCCGTGGAGAAGGACAACACCAAGCCCGTAACCTCTGCCGCCGTCTATACCGAGGTCGGCAACATCAACGCCCTGCTGGCGACAATCTAAAGGAGTGATTTTATGAGCACACAGACAGAAGTAACCAGACTGCAGACCGCGCGGAACAAGATCCGCACCTGGCTCGTCGGCCTCGGCCTTGCCGCGAGCACCGACAAGCTCGACGCGCTGGCCGACAAGGCCGCAGCCATCAAGAATAACGGCGCGGTCGACGCCAACGTCAAGGAGGGCGAATCCTACACCATCCCCGCGGGCTATCACAACGGCTCCGGCACGGTCAAGGGCGTCTCCGGCGGCGGCAACTACAACCTCCAGACCAAATCCGTCATCCCGACCAAGGAGCAGCAGTCCGTCGCCCCGGATCAGGGCTACTACGGCCTGTCCGCCGTCACCGTCGGCGCGATCCCGGAGAACTATCAGGACGTGTCCGCGACAACGGCCGCGCCCGGCGACGTGCTGGCGAATAAGGTCTTTATCGACGCCGACGGCGTGACGCAGGCCGGCACCATGCCGGACAACGGCGCGGTCGAAAAGGTTCTGGACGCCACGACCGGCAATCAGGAATACACCGTCCCGGCGGGCAAGCACTCCGGAACGGGCAAGGTATCTGTCGTGCTGGAAACCAAGTCCGCCACGCCTGCCGAGGCCGCGCAGGACATCACGCCCACGAAGGGTAAAGTTCTCGGCAAGGTCACGGTAGGCGCGATCCCCGCCAAGTATAAGGACGTTTCGGGCGTGACGGCTGGCGCGGGCGACGTGCTGGACGGAAAATTCATCGTCGACGCGACTGGCGCGAAGATCGAGGGCACCATGGCCAACAACGGCGCGATCGCAAAGACCATCGACGGCCTGACACAGACCAGCGTCGCGGTCCCTGCGGGCTATACCTCCGGCGGCACGGTCAGCCTGACCAACGCCATCGAGACCGCCCTCGCCGCGATTTAAGGAGGCCGACATGAGTATCCAAAGCGAGATCGACCGCATTATCACGGCAGTCGGATCGGCGTATGACGCGGTGGAATCCAAAGGCGGCACAGCCCCTGCGGCACAGACCATCGGCGGACTTGCAGCAGCAGTCGGCGCGATTCCGACCGGAATCGCGCCGCAGCTGGTCGTAACGGTATCTGCCGGGGCGACGGTCACAGCGACAAACGGCTCCAAAACGATCAGTGGAACCGCCGACAGCACCGGCGTTTGTACGCTTACCGTGCCGGAAACCGGCACATGGAGCGTATCTGCAACGCTGGGCGGGCAAACGTCCGACACGAAAAGCGTCTCCGTCGTCGATAGCTACGCGGTGGCGCTGACGTTCTTTAGCGCGACGATCACCGTCAACGTGGAATCCGGTGCGACCGTCACGTTGAAAAAGGGATCGGCGACAATCGCCACAAAGACGAGCAACGGAACGGCGGTTTTCACCGTCACGGAGACGGGAACATACACGGTTACGGCAACAAAGAACGGGCAAACGACGAGCGGCTCCGTCAACGTCGTTTCCAGCACGACCGCCTACTCGCTGACGCTCTCTTTCGTGAGCTCTACGCTCAACAATAACGAGTGGAGCGTTATCAAGTCCGTTTCCGACGCGGGGCAGGGCGCGAACTATTGGAGTATCGGAGATCGAAAAGAGGTCACGCTAAACGGAACAGTCGGAGCACTATCCCTATCGGCTTTCACAACATATGCTTTCATTATCGGATTCAATCACAATGCGGCACTTGAAGGGGAAAACCGTATCCATTTTCAACTTGCGAAAACCGCCCTGTCCGGCGGAACGGACGTTGCGATATGCGACAGCAAATATAATTCACTAGTATCCACGACGGGCTATTTTTCCATGAACGCCGGAGACACGAACTCCGGCGGATGGAACGCATCGAATATGCGCAAGAACATCTGCGGTACAAGCCTGACAAGCTATTCCGGGACGATTCTTGCCGTCATCCCGGCAGCACTCCGCGCCGAACTGAAATCAGTGACGAAGTACACAGACAACACGGGCGGCGGAAGTACGACGGCGAGCAACGTCACGGCAACGACGGATTACTTTTTCCTCCTGTCCGAGTACGAAGTATTCGGGACAACCGGCAACGGAAACACGAACGAAAAGAGCAAGCAGGCGCAATATTCGTATTACAGAGCAGGAAACAGCAAAGTCAAGTACAATCACAGCGCGACGAGTACAGCCGCTGCTTGGTGGTTGCGTTCCCCGGGTACCATCTACTCCACTGGTTTCGTGAATGTGCGCGTGAGCGGGTTAGTCAACAACGCCAGCGCGAACTACTCGATTGGCTTTGCCCCCGGCTTTTGTGTATAATTCAGAAATCGAGACTTGCGCCCTCAATGGGCGCGTAGTCGGAGAGGAGGAAAGAATGGAATACATCACTTATAAGCGTTTTAAAGGGAAAGGCATTGACGGGAGCTTCAACCTCCGATACGGTACGACTGTCACGGAAATCGACGGCTTTCTGCACGCTTCTGACGGGCGGAAGATTTGCGCCGCAACGTCTGAAAACGGATGGGAGCATTTCAGGAAGAATACACCAGAGGGCGCGATGCGGCAGGAAATGCTTGAACGCCTTTATCGCTGGTATGAAAAAAACAGCTGCGGTGAAGACTTTACGGATGAAAAATGGCCGGGGCAGGAAAACGGGTATTGGAAAAATCGGTTGAGAACCGCAAGCACAGAGCGATTGGAGAAAATCTATCAAGAGAAATTTGGAGGGACGCCATGTATGCAGTAAAACAGGACGGCGCGTTTGCCGGGTATGCGGACAGTATTGTGCCCATCCGACTGCACAGCAACGGCTGCTATGTGCCGTGCGAGGAAGCGGAGGCCGATGGTTTTTGCGCGAAGATGGCCGTGACACTGACCGACGAGGACGGGAAGGAGTATCAGGCACTTTCTGACACGGTGTTCCGGCTTGCGGGCAAGTTGCTGAAAGGCACAGAGCCGGAGGGCAGCTATGAGGAAATGGGCGCGGCACTGCCACTCACAGATGCAGAGAACGCGGCGAAAATTTTACTTGGGGAGGCGGAATAACATGAGCACCTACACCGAGCGGGCGCGGGCGCTGCGCCCCTATATCGTCAAAAGCGCCGCCAGTCTCACTGACGCCGACGCGAGTCTCGCGCCGGAGCTTTTCACCCGCCTGACCGGCTCCGGCAGCCTCGTCAAAGCCGGCACGCGCATCAACTGGGGCGGCACCATCAAGCGCGCCGCCTCCGACCTCTGGGACACGGCCCAGAACACCCCGGACGCCGCCCCGGCCCTCTGGGAGGACATCGCCTGCAAACAGGGCTACAGGATCATCCCCGAGACCATCACTGCCGGTCTCGCCTTTGCCAAGGGCGAAAAAGGCTGGTGGCAGACTGAATTGTACGAATCCCTGCTGGACGCCAACGTCTGGACCCCGTCCGTAAACCCGGACGGGTGGAAGAAGATCACGGAAGAAGGTACATAGCCATGGACACCAAGACCATCATCGTTACGCTCGTCTGCGCCGTGCTCGGCTCGTCCGCGCTGACGGCGGTCGTCAACGCCGTCGTCGGCGCGATACAGAAAAAGCGCGGCAAGGCCACAACGCAGGAGGCGCATCTCGCCGAGATCGACAAAAAGCTCGGGAAAATGCAGGAGCATCAGGATGAGCAATATC
>ERZ1034952.1265-NODE-1265-length-21041-cov-7.212475_pt1 | contig 21041 bp, 21 predicted proteins | sample MGYA00520625_ERZ1034952 | MGnify/ENA primary metagenome ERZ1034952 (study PRJEB33766, sample SAMN09781773) | gut metagenome | biome: gut microbiome | host: Homo sapiens | place: Madagascar | study: EMG produced TPA metagenomics assembly of the PRJNA485056 data... | reverse complement strand
ATTTTATGTCGGAAAGAGACGTTACGGTGAAGTCGGAATTTATATCTTTTAAGGGATTTTTGCCGTATTTGTTAAACCAAATTGTTTTTATGCCGTAGCTTATGCCTCCTTCAATATCAGCCGTCAGAGAATCACCTATTATAACGATTTCGTCTTTTGATATGCCGCCGAGCCTTTGCATGCAAACGTCAAAAAATTCCTTTGTCGGCTTCTGAAAACCTATTTCAACGGATGTTATGCAGTCTTTTATGTATTGCAGCATGCCGCTTTTTTGAAGGCGCTGTGCCTGCTGCCGGTGTGCGGCATTGCTGGCAGTGTATACACTGTATTTTCGACTGAGATACTTAAGAAGGTCCAAAGCGCCGTCAACGGGCACGGAAGTTTCGGAAAGATTTTTAAAAAAATCCGCTTCAAACGCTTCTCCGTCAGCTTTAATGCCGCGTTTTTCAAAAATCAGATTCCATCTTATACGGTGAAGTTCTTTTGGTGTGAGGGAGCCGAGCTCGATTCTTTGCCAGAGCATGTCATTTACTTCGTGAAACGTATCACACAGACTTTGCGTATATTCCAGTTTGTTTGCGGCACATGAAATGCGCATGGATTCTTCGGCGCACTTTGAAAAATCAAGCAGAGTGTCATCAATGTCTATTAAAACCGCCTTAATGTTGTTCATATGAAATCTCCTCCTTCATTTTCCTGTAGATATGAACAAAGTATAGTATTTCCGCAACCGCCGTGAGTGCCCATGAAAATATATACAGCAAGTATATGGATTCTATGGTTTTGAAGTATGCGAAAACCGTGTAAATCCAGACAATTCTGAAAACGCATGAACCCATTATTACAATGGCTGTCGGAACAATTGTTTTCCCCAGACCGCGCGAAGCGGCTATCGTACAGTCCATAAACGTTGAAACGCAGTACGAAAAGCTCATGATTTTTATTCTGTCCATCCCGGCGGATATAACGGCCGGGTCGTTTGTGAACACAGACAGAAAGCTTTTTCCAAAAAGCAGAATACATACACCGAAAACCGCAGTGAAGCCTAAAGAATACAAAAGCCCCCAAAAGTAGCTTTTTATAACCCTTTCGTATTTTTTTGCGCCGTAGTTTCTGCTCATAAAGCTTGTACATGCCATGTAAATTGCCGCCATAACCTCATAAGCTATCGAGTCGGCGTTGCATGCGGCGGCGTTGCCGGCAACTATTTCTGAGCTGAAGCTGTTTATACCCATCTGAACAAAAAGGTTAGCTATTGCAAATATTGCAAACTGAAATCCTGTAGGCAAGCCGAGATGCAGAACTTTTTTTGCAACATCGGCTGTTATATGCAGCGAGGAGCGGTAAAGTCCGTATGTTTCGTTACAATCCGAAAGATTTATAAGCACCAGAAAAGCCGATACGTATTGCGCCGCAACACTTGCTATCGCAACCCCGGCAACATCAAGCTTAAACACAATTACGAGGACAAGGTTCAGTATAATATTCACAACGCCTGCAACGGAAAGATAGTAAAGCGGTTTCTTTGTATCTCCGGCGGCACTTAAAACGGCGTTGCCGAAATTATATATACCGAGCGCCGGCATGCCGAGAAAATAAATTTTTATGTAAAGAGCAGCACCGTCCAAAAGATCTGCCCTTGTGTTAAAAAGGCGAAGCATGGGCTTTGCGAAGGCAATGCCGCATATCATTAAAATTATGCCGGCAAAGAAACATATGAAAAGCGATGAATGAACCGTTTTCATTACTTTGTCTTTTGCATCTTCACCGAGATATCTTGCCGTAAGAACGTTTACGCCGCTGCCGATACCTATGATTATTCCCGTAAACAGCGTGACAAGCGTTGCGGCGGAACCGACTGACCCGAGGGACGAAGAACCTGCAAATCTGCCGACAACCGCAATGTCGCACATATTAAAAAGAATCTGAAGAAGATTCGAAAATATTAAGGGTATGCAAAAAAAGAGCATATTGAGCGGCAGAGAGCCCATTGTCATATTGTCATTTGTTTTTTTCATTTTTTCACACTCCGCAATTATTTTAGCATAAAACGCAAGGATTTTCAAGCTCTTTTAGGAAAAATCATTTACGGATAAGCGCTGTTTGTTTGTTGCGCTGAACATATATTTAATAAAATTTACGGCTGCGTCTAAAAAAACAAATTTTCCATTGACATAAGATAAAATCCATATTATAATTAATATGCATATTAGTTAGTAAAGGAGGTACGTATGTCTTATGCGAAAAGATGGTATCGAAACGAGAAATAAGATTCTGACCGTCTGCGTTCGTTTATTCTTGGAACAAGGCTACAAAAACACTACAATTACACAGATTACAGAGGAGGCAGGCATATCAAGGGGCAGCTTTCAAAACTTTTTTCCGACTAAGGACGCCGTTTTGCTGGATCTTGTGAAAACAATGTTCGGCGGACAATTCAGTGCGGCAAGGAGCATTGTCGGTGATAATTTGCAGCCGGTTTACATTTATGCAGTGGAAACGGCGATACAGCTTACGCTTACCGAGCTGAATGAAAGCCTGAGAGAAATATATATTGAAGCGTATACGGTGCCAAATATTGCCGAATATATTTTTCTTCAAACCACGGCAGAATTAAAGCAGATATTCGGCGGCAATTTCCCGGGGTATACCGAATGTGATTTCTATGAAATTGAAATCGGCACATCGGGACTGATGCGAAACTACATGGCGAAAAAATGTGACATTCATTTTCCGCTCGAACATAAGGTGAACCGCTTTCTGTCGGCGGCAATGCGTGTCTATAATGTTTCGGAGAAAGACCGGGAAAAGGTGCTTGCATTTGTTGCGACACTGGATTTAAAGACAATTTCCACAGAAGTTATGCATAAGTTATTTGCGGCACTGGAAATGAGGTATGATTTTAAGCTGCTGGACAGCGGAAAGGAATAGGTATAAATTATGAAAAGATTATCATCGGTATTTTTTGCACTGATTTTGGCAGTTATTACGACTGCGGCACATGCAAACGGAGAGATTTCCAAAATTCACAGCCATTGCGTCTGCGGAGAGAATGATTGCATGAGCGGACACGGTGAAACGGCAAATTGGCAAGCGTGGAACGGTGACACCTCTGTCGGCACGGCAAGCGGCGATACGGGAACAACGAAATATTTATATTTGGAAAATGATGTTACCGTAACAAGCACTCTCAACATTTCCAATGTCACCGTATATCTTTGCCTTAACGGCAATACGCTTACGATAGATAACGCAGGAAACCCGGCTGTTCGCGTCGGCAAAAACCAAACCTTCGTACTCTGCGACTGCAAGACCGGCGGTAAAATTACCGGCGCAAAGGGTTCTGCACAAAAAGACACTGCAAGATTCGGCGCAGTAAACTGTCAGTCGGGCAGTAATTTTGTTATGTACGGCGGCAGTATATCAGATAACACTGTTGAGCAGGCAAACGGCGGAGGCGTTTTTGTAAACGGCGGTACATTTACTATGTACGGAGGCTCTATAAACAACAATAAAGCGCCGAACGGCTCGGGCGGTGCAATTTCTGTTGCAAACGGCACAATAAATACACACGGCGGCGAAATGAACGGAAACAGCGCAATAAACGGCGGAGCAATTCATCTTAATGGCAATACAGAAGGTGGAATCTGCAATATAAAAGCAGACAGCAATGCTGCGACAAGCATGGGCGGTGCGATTTATACCGAAACGAGCGGCATAATTAAATTCCGCGATATTGAATTAAGCAAAAACAGCGCAAATTTAGGCGGCGGAATTAATCTCAAATTTGCTGCGAACAATATTTATGCGCATATAGATAACGCCAACATACACGATAACTCAGCTTCCGGCAGCGGCGGAGGTATTTATCTCAACAGCGGCGGGAATAGCAATCCGGTTACCAATATGAATTGCAGCAACATATGCAATAATACATCCGGGTCTGACGGCGGAGGTATTTTTGCGGGTCCGGGCACTATGCTTAATTTGCGCGACGGCTCTGTAAACAATAATACTTGTGCAGCAGGAGGAGGCGGCGGAATCCGGGCGGCAAGCGATACACAAGTTATGATATCAAAAGGCGAAAACCCATTTTACATAAAGGGAAATACCGCAGATTTAGGCGGAGGAATTTCCCCAAGCGGAGATTCGTTCGTCGTTAACGGAAGCTGTATAATCGAAGAAAACACGGCAAGAAAGGCAGGCGGCGGAGTTTACATTGACTACATCTCCACATGGTGTATATTTAACTCTGCAACAATAACAAAGAATTCATCTCCGCAAGGCGGCGGAATTTGCTTAAACAAGAAAAACAATTTCGGCAACGAGCTTGAAATCTCAGGAGGGACAACCATAATCGGAAACACCTCGCCCAAAGACGGTTCGCCAAGCAACCTCTATCTTATGAACGGCAAAAAGTTTCAATTTCGCAAAGGCATGACAGGCACTGAAAAAGTCGGTGTTTCCGTGAGTAAAACGCCGACGTTTACAGAGCCGGTAGATATAGAATATGTGTTTAACGACACGTGGCACGACCCGGTCGGCGACCGTTCAAACTTCATTATACCGGACAATGACGACTACAAAGTGATCTACAAAAACAAGGAACATTGGCTTGTTCTCAAACCGTCGCTGACGCTGACCGCGGGCAATATATCGGTTTTAAACCTTTACAAACCGGCTTCTTTGTTTGCGGCAAGCTATCACGGAGACCGGCTTTTGGATATCAAGTCCATACCGCTTGATATTGCCGAAAAAACTTCTTTTGACATCGCCGCAATCGGGCTAAACATAAAAGGCGCGACAAAGATCAAAGCTTTCCTGTTGGATAGTAATATAATACCGCAATGCTACAGCGCATCGGCAGAATTATCTGAAAACTAACTGACGAAAAATGCCAAGTCATACAGAAAAATGTGTTGTACAAAGCAAGAAATTTATATCAAACCGTAGTTCTGACCGGCAATGCGTGGTATAATCATAACAACAGCAGCCTGAAATTTGTATATGGAGCGTGACTAAATGAAAAAATCGATAAAATCTTTTACATTTTGGTTTGCCCTTGTCGGCATTATCGGAGTTATCTTAAATGTGACCGGTTTTGATGATGTCGGATTGTTTATCGGCTTCAATCCGATTTTGAATGTTTTAAGCGGCTCCAAAGCTTGCTGTGATGTTATCAATTCGGTTCCTTACCTTTGGTACATTTTGAGTATGATCACAATGATAGTTTATGGATTGGTTATTGACGCGCTAAAAAGCTTGATAAGAAAAAATGATGGTTCGGTTTAGATTTAACCAAATTGATGAGGTCGGGAGTGCGGACATACACCAAGTATGATTATCGTCAAGCTCTCCGTCAAGACCATTTTCGGGCATTTCTCGACCATCATCTTAAATACATCTTTCAGGTCATCAAAAATTTTTACATCGAGTCCTTTCATGATACTGCGCAAATTATCCTTGCATTCTTTTTACGCTGCTCGTTCCTCGGGACTTAATTTGTACCTTGGCATTTGCAGGTAATGAAGTTACTGCACCGAAATTTGAAAATTAAAATTAAAAGCTGAATTCTCGGTTTGAACTTCCGGGTATTCAGCTTTTTTAGTTGCTGATGTTACATATGTTTTGGCAGCGGAAGACTGAAAAATTCTGTTATTTATCCGTATTGATCATTAAAATTTTCCCATATATTTAATAAAATTTACGGTTTTTATTGAAATTTTTTCTGATATGTGATATACTGAATACAATAATGACGTATCCTGGCATAGCGAATATATATGCAAATTCTGAAAGGGGCGGTCTGATTTTGATGTATAAAAGAGTAATGATAAAAATAAGCGGTGAGGCTCTTGCCGGCGAAACGGGTTTCGGACTTGATTTCGATACGATAGGAGACATTGCCAAAACAATAGCCAAATGCTCAAACGAAGGCGCGGAAATTGCAATGGTTGTCGGCGGCGGAAATTTCTGGCGCGGACGCAGCGGAAAAGATATGGACAGAACAAGAGCCGATCATATGGGAATGCTCGCAACGGTTATAAACGCACTTGCTCTCGGAGATGCGCTTGAGGGAGCGGGAATACCCACAAGAGTTCAGACCGGCATAGAAATGCAGAAAATAGCAGAGCCGTATATAAGAGGAAAAGCGGTTCGCCACCTCGAAAAAGGAAGAGTTGTAATATTCGGCTGCGGCACGGGCAATCCGTTTTTCTCTACAGATACTGCAGCTGCACTGCGCGCTGCGGAGATAGGAGCTGAGATTATTCTTTTGGCAAAGAAGGTTGACGGAGTTTACGACAAAGACCCCAATCTTTACAGCGATGCGAAGATGTTTGATAAGCTTACGTATATTGACGTTTTAAACCGCGGACTCGGTGTTATGGACTCAACCGCAACATCACTCTGCATGGATAACCATATTCCGATAAAAGTTTTCGGTCTTTCGGATCCCGAAAATATATACAGAGCCATAAACGGCGAAAAAATCGGAACAATGGTAGAATAATACCACATATAATTTAAAAACAGAAAGGGATGTAAAAAATGAAAGGTTCTTATCCTGAATTTGAAACAAAAATGGAGAAATCAATAGGCTTTATGAAAGAGGAGTTTGCCGCAATCCGTGCAGGACGCGCAAATGCCGCGGTTCTCGATAAGGTGATGGTTGAATATTACGGTACGCCCACACCTGTGCAGCAGGTCGGCACGATAAGCGTTCCCGAACCTCACATGCTTGTTATTCAGCCGTGGGACGCAAGCCTTTTGAAAGAAATAGAAAAAGCTATCTTAAAAAGCGAAATAGGAATTACTCCGGCAAATGACGGAAAGGTTATAAGACTTGCTTTCCCCACACTTACAGAGGAACGCAGAAAAGAATTTGTTAAAGTTGCAAGCAAAAAAGCCGAGGAAGCGCGTGTTGCGGTAAGAAGTATCCGCCGTGATGCTATGGAATTTTACAAAAAGCAGCAGAAAGCAAGCGAAATAACAGAGGATGATCTTAAGGGTATAGAAAAAGACATTCAGGAACTTACCGATAAATATATCAAAAAAATAGACGATGAATTCAAGCTCAAAGAGAAAGAGATTCTTGCTATATGACTTTTTTTAAAAAGAAAACCCACGATGTGGATTTTGATAATCTTCCGAGACATATCGGCATAATAATGGACGGTAACGGAAGATGGGCAAAGAAAAGAGGACTTCCGAGAAGCGCCGGTCATGCCGCCGGCGCGGAAACATTTAAAAAAATCACAACATACTGCGGTGAAATAGGCATAAAACATCTCACCGTATATGCCTTTTCAACGGAAAACTGGAACAGACCGCAAAGTGAGGTTGACGCTCTTATGCGACTGCTTTCGGAATATCTTTCGCGTGCCTATGACGAGCTGCGCGGCAAAAACGTGCGCGTGAGGGTCATAGGAGAAAGATATATGCTGTCGCAAAAGCTGCTTTCCGAAATAGAAGCGCTTGAAAAGCATACTGAAAAAAATACGGGGCTGCAGCTTAATCTGGCGCTCAGTTACGGCGGCAGACAGGAAATTGTGCATGCTGCAAAAAAGTGTGCGGAGCGTGTTAAAAACGGCGAAATTTCGCCGGAGGATATAACATGCGACATGATGAGCTCGTATATGTATACGGCAGGGCAGGATGACCCCGATCTTATTATAAGACCGAGCGGCGAAAAAAGAACAAGTAATTTTTTGCTGTGGCAGTCGGCGTATTCCGAATATTGGTTTTCACATGTTATGTGGCCTTCGTTTAAGGAAAAACATTTGCTTGAGGCAATAGCGGAATACCAAAAAAGAAACAGGCGCTTCGGTGCACTGTAATTTATCTCGAAAGGCATGAGGCAGATGTTTGGGGTCAGGTTTATAACGGCGGTTTTGGCGGTTGCACTTTTGGTTACGGTTCTGGTTTTACCGGAGCCTGTGCTCTTGTGCGCCGTTTTTATTATTAATGCGGCAATTCTTTTTGAGCTGTACAGGGCTCTTGACATTACGAAAAAGAAGCCGCTGTTTGTTTTGGGAATGTTGCCGCCGCTGCTTATATTTTTTAATATAAGAGCGGAAATTTTCATATTTATATATGCGGCTATGTTGTTTATAACAATGATATCGGATCATGAAAAAATAAAGCTTTCTGATATATCCGCTGTATTTTTTCTGAGTATAACAGTAACACTTTTTATAAGAAACATAGTTTTGGTGCGCGAAATTAAAAATTCTGGAAAATATCTTGTATGGCTTGTTTTTGTTGCGGCGTGCATGAGTGATACTTTTGCATACATAAGCGGAAAGCTTTTCGGACGGCACAAGCTGTGCGAAAAATTAAGTCCGCACAAAACAGTAGAAGGTGCTGTGGGAGCGGTTGTCGGAGATGCTGTTTTCTGCATGGTATATGGGATTATTATATCAAAATGCTTCGGTCTTCATGTTAATATTCCGGCGCTCGGGGCGCTTGGCGTATTGGCTTCCGCTGCGGCTCAGACGGGCGATCTTTCCGCTTCGGCAATAAAAAGAGAATGCGGCATAAAAGACTTCGGCACGGTTCTTCCGGGTCACGGCGGCGTTTTGGACAGGTTTGACAGCATTTTGTTTACGGCTCCGCTTGTGTATTTCTTTGTAACACTTGTGCCGATTATACTTTAAAGAGGAATTACATATGAAAAGAATAAGCATAATAGGTTCAACGGGTTCTATAGGCACTCAGGCGCTCGATGTTATAGAAAACTCGTCCGATATGAGTGTTTTGGCAATTGCGGCTTATAAGAATACAGAGCTTGCCGAAAAGCAGATAAGAAAGTTTCGGCCGCGTGTTGCGGCAATTTTTTCCGAGGAGCATGCGGCGCTTCTCCGCGCGGCTGTGAAGGATACTGATACGCGTGTGCTTTCGGGAATGGAAGGACTTCGCGAGGCTGCTGTCGTGGGAGATATGTGCCTTACGGCGGTTTCGGGCAGCGTCGGAATTCTGCCGACTGTTGATGCGATATCGGCAGGGCTTGATATTGCGCTTGCCAATAAAGAAACAATGGTTTGTGCAGGTGATATAATAAATCAAAAAGCAAAAGAACACGGAGTTAAGATTATACCTGTAGACAGTGAACACGGAGCCATTTTCCAGTGCATCGGCAATGAAAAAAAATCCGTGAGAAAAATTCTTCTTACAGCGTCCGGCGGTCCGTTTTACGGAAAAAAACGCGAAGAACTCAAAAATGTTAAAGCCTGCGATGCGCTGAAACATCCCAACTGGGACATGGGCGCAAAAATTACAATTGACAGCGCAACACTGATGAACAAAGGACTTGAGGTTATAGAGGCGGTTCGTTTGTTTGGTGTTGCTCCGTCGCAGATTGAGGTTCTTATACACAGACAAAGTATTATTCATTCCATGGTGGAATTTTGCGATAATTCGGTTATTGCGCAGCTCGGCGCGCCCGATATGCGTCTGCCGATTGCATATGCTTTAAATTATCCTAAAAGACGTGATAATTCTTCCGACGCGATAGATTTTCTTAAAACCGCGCCGCTTACGTTTGATAAACCCGATACGGAAACATTTCGCGGATTGGCGCTTGCGTATTCCGCAATAGAAGAAGGCGGAACGATGCCGGCGGTTTATAACGGTGCAAACGATGCCGCGGCACACGCTTTTTTACGCGGAGAATGCGGCTTTTTGGACATTGCCGAAATCACGGAAGCTGCAATGGCAGCGCACAAAAGCGTAATAAATCCGGACCTTTCGAGTATAATAGAAGCAGACGGTTTCGGACGCAGTTTTGCGGAAAACAAAATAAAAAAGGGGCTGACTTTTTAAGTGGTTATAATAGCGGCCGTGCTCATATTCGGCATACTGATTTTTGTGCACGAACTGGGACATTTTTTGGCGGCAAAGCATTTTAATATAAAAATACATGAGTTTTCCATCGGCATGGGGCCGGCAGTGTGGAAAAAGCGTAAAGGTGATATTCTTTATTCGCTCAGAGCACTTCCGATAGGCGGTTTTGTGAAAATGGAAGGCGAGGATTTCGAATCCGATGATGACAGAGCATTTAACAAGTGCGCACCGTGGAAAAGGATAATTGTACTTATTGCCGGTGCTTTTATGAATATTCTTTTGGGCTTCCTGATTTTTGTGCTTGCTTTTTCGCTTGTTCCGAAAATGTCGGTTCCGGTTGTACGGGAAGTTGTGGAAGGATCTGCGGCACAGACGGCAGGTTTGGCAGCCGGAGACAAAATTGTTTCAATAAACGGTGCGGCGGTACATCTGCAGAGCGATGTGTCGTTTGAGATGTACAGAAACGGCGGTGCTGAAGCAAAAATCGAGGTGCTGCGTGACGGTAAAAAAATGACGTTTTATCTTACACCGCAAAATGAGGACGGCAGATATATAGTCGGCTATTATCCGGCAACGGCAAAACGCACTGTAGGCAGCGTTTTACACGACTCTTTTTATTATACTTTTTTTGTGATAAAAGTTGTTTATGTTTCACTGTTTGAGCTTATCGCGGGTCATGTGGCGGTTTCGGATATGTCGGGCCCCGTAGGGATTGTGAGCGAGATAGGTCAGGCGGTGAAATACGGTTTTGCGGATGTTTTGAATTTTGCCGGACTTATAGCCGTAAATCTCGGCGTTATGAACATGCTGCCGCTTCCGGCACTTGACGGCGGAAGAGCGGTGTTTGCACTGATAGAAATGATAACAAGAAAAAAAGTTAAGCCTGAAGTTGAAGGTTATGTACACACTATAGGATTTTTGCTTTTGATAGCGCTTATGGTGTTTGTAACATATTCGGATATTGTAAAGCTTATTAAATAATACGGAAGGGAAAAAACTATGAGCAGAAGATTTGCAAGAGAAGATACGTTCAGAATAATATTTGAATCGCTTATAAATAAGCTTGACTCCGAAAAGTATCTTGAAAACTATTTTGAAGAGGTAAAAAAAACCGGCGTAAAGGGTGAAGAAGAGGCTTTTTTAAATAAACCTACAGGCTCCGATAACGAATATGTTAAAAAAGCCGTAGACGGTGTTTTGGAAAAAAGCGAAGAACTTGACGCTATAATAAACGAAAATCTTGTCGGTTGGGACGTTAAAAGAATATCCAAAGTGAGCGTTGCGGCAATGCGTTTGGCACTTTATGAAATTATGTATATGGACGATATTCCCACAAAAGTTGCGGCAAACGAGGCGGTTGAAATAGCAAAAAAATATGACGGCGAAGAATGTGCCGCATTTGTAAACGGCGCTTTGGGTTCCGCAATAAGGAAACTCGGTAAATAATTATGGCAAAGACGGCTACGGTATCACAAATAAATGCATATATTAAGGCTTTGACGGATTATGACGATATTCTGCGCAATGTTTGGGTGAGAGGAGAAATTTCAAACTTTAAACATCACAGCTCGGGTCATATGTATATGAGTCTTAAGGATTCGGGCGGAGTTCTGCGCGCGGTTATGTTTCGCAGCGCAAATTCCGCGCTTTCGTTTGTGCCCGAAAACGGAACCGAAGTTTTGGCAAGAGGGCGAATTTCGGTTTACGAACGTGACGGACAATATCAGCTTTATATAGAAGAAATGAGACCTGTCGGAGAAGGTGACCTTTACAAGGCTTTCGAAAAACTGCGGGAAAAACTTAAGGCAGAAGGTCTTTTTGATGAATCGCGGAAAAAGCCGATTCCGAGATTTCCGCGTACTGTGGGTGTTATCACAAGCCCTACGGGAGCGGCTGTAAGAGATATTATAAATATTTTGTCGCGCAGATTTGTATCGGATATTAAAATATACCCCGTGCATGTTCAGGGAAGCGAAGCGGCACGCGAAGTAGCGGAAGCTATCCGTTTCTTTTGCAAAAACAAACTTGCCGATGTGCTTATTGTGGGACGTGGCGGCGGCTCGATGGAGGATTTGCAGGCATTTAACGAAGAGATAACCGCGAGAGCCGTGGCGGAGTCAGACATACCCGTGATTTCTGCAGTGGGGCATGAAACGGATTTTGCAATTTGCGATTTTGCGGCGGATTTAAGAGCGCCTACACCGTCTGCGGCAGCAGAACTTGCAGTGCCCGATGCCGGCGAAATATCGGCAGCGCTTTCGGCATACGAAAAAAGAATTTCGGAAAATATAAATGCTAAGGTTTCACTTTTTTCGGAAAGACTGAGTCATGCGGAAATGCTTATATCTCCTGTGCGTCTCATGCAGCTTGCGGAAAATGCTGAGCAAGCGCTTGACCGGGAGGAAACAGGGCTGCAAAAACTTATCTTTGAAAAAATTACAAATGCAGAAAATGAAATAAAAGCACTGTGCGGAAAGCTTGATGCGCTGAGCCCGCTGAAGGTTTTAAAACGCGGATATGCATTTGTATCGGATGAAAACGGCACGGCAATCAAAAATGCGGACGATGTAAAAATTAACGATGTAATAAACGTAAGGCTTTGCGGCGGCAGACTGCTTTGCGATGTCAGGGAGGTTTCAAATGAGTGAAATGAATTTTGAAAAGGCAATGGAACGTCTTAATGAAATAACGGCGGAACTTGAAAGCGGAGAACTTGAACTTGATAAATCCATGGAGCGTTTTGAAGAGGGAATAAAGCTTATAGAAATGTGCAGAAAAAAGCTTGAAAACACTAAAGCAAAAATAAGCAAGCTTTCCGGAGACGGAAGCGAGAGCGAATTTAATACGGAAGGATAGTTGAGATGACGAAACTGAGCAGTTCTTTGACTGATAAAATAAAACTTGCGGATGAATATATATGCGGCTGTTTTAAAGAGGATAATCCCGTGTACAAAGCTATGAATTACAGTCTTTGCGCCGGCGGAAAAAGATTAAGACCGCTTTTGTGCATATTGGCTGCGGAGGCGCTCGGCGCAAAAGCGGAAGATGCTTTGCCGTTTGCCGCCGCAATAGAAATGGTGCATACATATTCTCTTATACACGATGACCTGCCCGCTATGGACAATGACGATCTCAGACGCGGAAAACCCACAAATCACAAGATTTTCGGCGAGGCATCGGCGATTCTTGCCGGAGACGCACTTTTAACCGAGGCATTCGGAGTGATTGCAAAGTGCGGCGCTGCGCCGGAGAAAAAAACGGCGGCAATTCTTAAGCTTTCCGAATGTGCCGGAGCACGCGGCATGGTGTTGGGTCAGGAACTTGATATAAAAGGCGCGGATTCTCTCTCGGATGTGCTTTCGATATATGAGAAAAAAACATCGTGTCTGCTTTCTGCGGCGCTTGGAATGGGTGCGGCGGCAGCAGGGGGAAACGGCAATGAATTTGATGTTTTCGCAAAAAATTTAGGAATAGCTTTTCAGATAAAAGACGATATTCTGGACGTAACATCAAGTGAGGAGGAACTCGGCAAACCTATAAAAAGCGACGAAAAAAACGAAAAACACACTTCGCTCAGCTTCATGAGTATAGATGAGGCACAGGAGACGGTCTCAAAACTTACGCGAGAAGCGATAGCGTCACTTGACTTTGTCGGCAAACGCGGCGATGAGCTTAAAGAAGTGGCGCTTTATCTTATAGAAAGAAAAAAATAGTTTTGCAATTCAACGGATTTTTCAATTAAAAATTATTTTGTAATGTGGGAGCGCTGATTGCTATGAATATTCGCGAAAGAACCGAAGAAATAGAACGTATGACGCTGTCGCCTTTTGCAATGCTGGCGGAAAACACGCGCGGCAGAAAATATCCGAGGGAAAAGTGTCCTATACGAACGGATTATCAGTGCGACAGAGATAAAATTATTCATTCAAAGGCATTCAGGCGCCTTAAACATAAAACACAGGTTTTTGTGGCACCTGAAGGGGATCATTTCAGAACGCGCTTGACGCATACTCTTGAAGTGGCTCAGATTGCAAGAACGGTGGCGCGTGCGCTGAGACTGAATGAGGATTTGACCGAGGCAATGGCTTTGGGTCACGATATAGGACATACCCCGTTCGGACATGCCGGCGAACGTGCCTTAAGCGAGATTTGCCCCGGCGGATTTAAACATAATATGCAGAGCCTGAGGGTGTGTGAACTGCTTGAAAACGGCAGCGGATTAAATCTTACGGCAGAGGTGCTCGACGGCATAGCGCATCATACCGGTGATGAAATGCCCTATACGGCGGAAGGAAAAATTCTGCGCTTTGCCGACAGGATTGCATATATCAATCATGATATAGACGACGCTGTGCGCTGCGGAATGATTTCAAATGATGATTTGCCGCGCGAAGCGGCACGTGTTTTGGGAAACACACATTCCGAGAGAATAAATGCAATGATTTGCGATATTATAGAAAACAGCGCAGACAGTCCCGAAATACGCATGAGTGATGAAGGATTGACGGCAATGAATTCACTCAGAAATTTCATGTTTGAAAATGTGTATGTTACGGGTGATGAAACAGGCACGGAGGAGTGGAAGGCGAAACGAATTATAAAATCGCTTTTCGAATTTTTCGGTGAATATCCCGATAAAATTCCGGGCTTTTACGAAAAACAGGGTGAAAATTTTTCAAAAGAGCAGAAAATTGCGGACTATATTGCAGGTATGACGGATCAGTATGCCGTATATGTTTATTCGGAATATTTTATACCGAAAAGTTTTTCGCATTCTTAAATGTATAATTTTGTCTTAAAATGTACACTTTAAATAAAGGGGTGTAAAAGATGCTTTGCGCACAGCGCTCATTTTTTACATTCCTGCTTTTTTTGTGTGCCGTATTTTAAAAAGTTTGCAAAAAAAGAAGGATATTTCCTCATTATGTCGAAAAAATAACAAAGGACAGAAGTACATAACGGGGAGAGTGAAAAATGGCAGAGCGTATTCCGGAACCTATAATTTCCGAAATAATAGCGGCAAACGATTTGGTTTCGGTTGCGGCGCAATATACGGAGCTTAAGCGCAGCGGAAGCTCTTATGTGGGACTGTGCCCTTTTCATAAGGAAAAAACTCCTTCGTTTCATGTTTCGTCGGGAGAACAGCTTTATTACTGTTTCGGATGCGGAGCCGGAGGAAATGTAATCGGATTTATCGAAAGAATTGAAAATCTTGATTATGTTGAGGCTGTTAAGCTTCTTGCGGAACGCGCTGGAATAAGAATACCGGAAACGGGCTTTTCAAAGGACGATAAAGAAAGATTTGAACTGCGTAAAAAAATATATGCAATAAACCGTGAATCGGCATTGTACTTTCGCAATCAGCTTCTGAGCGGAAAATACACCGCGGCAAACGAATATGTGAAAAAGCGTGGCTTAAACGAACGCGTTATCACGGCATACGGAATAGGATATGCGCCGCCCGGCTGGAGCAATCTTTCGGATTATCTTGAAAAACGCGGCTTTAAAAAAGATGAAATCGTACTTTCGGGTGTGTCCGGGAAAAGCGACAAAGGCAGAGTTTATGACAGATTCAGGGACAGACTGATTTTTCCCATAATAGATGTCAGGGGCAATGTAATAGGCTTCGGAGGCAGAATTTTTGAAGGTGACGGAGCAAAGTATTTAAACTCGCCCGAAACACTTGTTTTTAATAAAAGGCAAAATTTGTTCAGTCTTAACCTGGCAAAAAAATCATCGCCCGATGAGCTTATTCTGGTAGAAGGATATATGGACGTTGTTTCTCTTTACAAGTACGGAATTACAAATGCCGTGGCTTCGCTCGGAACAGCACTGACACAGGAGCAGGCGCGTCTGATTTCGCGCTTTGTGAAAAAAGTCGTTTTGTGCTATGATACGGACGAGGCGGGCGTTAAGGCAACAAACCGCGCCATTGATGTGTTTGACGGTGTGCCGGTTTCGGTACGTATTCTCAATTTGCCCGAGGGGAAAGACCCTGATGAGTTTGTCAGGAAAAACGGCGCTGAAAAATTCAGAGAATACGCCGCGGAGGCAAAATCCGTTACGGAATATAAACTGTTTTTGCTTGAAAAAAAGTATAACTTGAATGATGTAAACGGAAAAATCGAATATGCCGCAGAGGCGGCAAAGATTCTTTCGGCAGTGAGAAACGATGTTGAGAGAGATCTGTTTACCCGTATGGTTGCGGAAAAAACGGGCAGTTCGGCGGCAGCGTTTGAAGCACAGGTTTCAAAAGGTATTAAGAGAAGTGCGCGCCGCGAACAAAGAGAAATTATAAACGAAAACATTAAAATCGGAATGAGGCAGAAAAAGGGCACTTCAAAACTGCTTGACGCGCAGAGAAGGCTGATTTCACTGATAAATTCGGACAGATCATTGTATGAAAAACTCGAAATTACGGAAGACCTTTTTGATAATCCCGTTCACATCAAACTGCTTGATATGATAAAAAACGGCGATAAAAGTGAAACGGCGATGCTTGTTGCAGGCTTTGCCGGAGATGATGCGGCAGAAGCTGCCGCGGCACTTTCGGCGTCATCCGGATATGAAAACACGATTTCAGCGGCAAACGAACTTATAAGTGCCGTTAAAACTGAAAAATATAATCAAAAAATACAAAATGCCATGCAGGCGGAAGACATTGAAACGCTTAACCGTCTTGTAATGGAAAAGAATAATAACAGAGGAGGGAACTGAGCATGGCTGATATAGCAAACAAAAAAGCTGCAATTAAAGAGCTTTTGGATAAGGGCAAGAAAAAGGGCTTGCTCACTTATAAAGAAATTGTCGAGGGGCTTGAGGAGCTTGACTTGGAACCCGAACAAATTGAAAAATTCTACGAGACTGCGGAGCAGATAGGTATTGAAGTCGTAAGGGACATGGATGAAGAGCTTAAGGAAATTGCCTCGAACGAAGAGGAAATAGATATTTCTGTGCCGGACAGCATAAGCGTTGACGACCATGTCAGAATGTATTTAAAGGAAATAGGAAAGGTGCCGCTTCTTTCAACCGATGATGAAGTTGAGCTTGCACGCCTTATGTCCGAAGGTGACGAGGCGGCAAAGAAGCGTCTTACGGAAGCAAATTTAAGACTTGTTGTAAGTATAGCAAAACGCTATGTCGGCAGAGGAATGCTGTTTCTTGACTTAATACAGGAAGGCAATCTCGGACTTATAAAAGCAGTTGAAAAATTTGACTATTCAAAGGGTTATAAGTTCAGCACATATGCAACATGGTGGATAAGACAGGCTATAACACGTGCAATAGCGGATCAAGCGAGAACTATAAGAATTCCGGTTCATATGGTTGAAACAATCAACAAGCTTATCCGTGTTTCGCGTCAGCTTTTGCAGGAACTCGGACGCGATCCTCAGCCGGAGGAAATTGCAAAGGAAATGAATATGTCGGTGGACAAGGTTCGTGAAATCATGAAGATAGCACAAGAGCCTGTGTCGCTTGAAACACCGATAGGAGAAGAAGAGGATTCGCATCTCGGAGATTTTATTCCGGATGATGATGCTCCGGCGCCGAGCGAGCTTGCTTCGTTTATGCTTTTAAAGGAACAGCTCATGGGCGTTTTGGACACGCTTACGTCAAGAGAAGAAAAAGTCTTGAGACTTCGTTTTGGTCTTGATGATGGCAGACCGAGAACACTTGAAGAGGTTGGAAAGGTTTTCAACGTTACAAGAGAGCGTATAAGACAGATAGAAGCAAAAGCTTTAAGAAAGCTGCGCCACCCCAGCAGAAGCAAAAAGCTTAAGGATTTTCTCGAATAATTATGGATGGATTTATGACACCGAGGCTGTATGCAATAGCTTCTATGGTGCCGCAGGGAGCTTTTTTTGCGGATGTTGGCACCGATCATGCGTATTTGCCGATATATCTGGCCGAAAATAACTTAATTTTCCATGCTGTTGCGGCGGACATAAACCGCGGTCCGCTTTTGCGCGCAAAGGGAAATATCAAAAAATATAATCTGGAAGAAAAGATAGATACTTGCCTGTCGGATGGGTTTGAAGAATTGGACGGCAATAGTTTTGATACCGCTTCCATAGCCGGTATGGGCGGTATACTGATAGCGCGAATATTGGAAAAAGCGCCGCGCGGAAAGCTTTACATATTACAGCCCATGCGTGACGCGCATTTTTTGCGCGCTTATTTGAGCAGCAACGGCTTTGAACTTGTTGACGAGAAGTTGGCAGAGGAAGGGAACAAAATTTATACTGTGATTGCCGTGCGTGACGGAAAAGGGGTACTTTCCGAAAAAGAATTATACTTGGGTAAGCTTTTAAAAAAGGACCCGCTTTTTGAAAAATTCAGAACAAGACTTTCGAATAAATATAAGAAAAAATATGAAGGATTAAAACTTTCGTCAACTGATAAAACGGCTGAAATCGAAGAATGTGAACGTATTATAAATATTTTAAACGGAGGTTAAAACTATGGAAGAGAAGGATTTTATCAAACCGGATTTATGCCACGAAAAGGCTCTTGAGGAAATGAAGCCGAGTCTGGCTTTTTCCGACAACTGCGATTTTGAAGCGTACAGGGCAAAAGTGCGTGAAAAATACATTGAGCTTTTGGGGGATATGCCGGAGAAGGTTCCCGCAAACGTTTGCGTTGAGTGGGAAAAGGATATGGGCGATTTTATAGAAAAAAGGTTTACCTTTGATACGGAAAAATACGCAAAATGTCTGTGCCATTTATGGGTTCCGAAGGACGGAAAAGAGAAGCACAACGTTGTAATATGCTTGCAGGGGCACTCAACGGGCATGCATATTTCGATGGGCAGACCCATCTATCCCGGAGATGAAGAAACCTGTCATGACGGTGACAGAGATTTTGCCGTACAGATTATAAAACAGGGGCATGCGGCGCTTTGTCTTGAGCAGAGGGCATTCGGAGAGAGAAAAAGCGATAAAATAGACGCATATACAACATGCAATCACCCCGCTATGGTTGCGCTCCTGTTGGGCAGAACGTTTATCGGGGAGAGAATTTGGGATGTATCGAGGGCAATAGACGCTATTTCGGAGTTTCCGGAACTTAACGCTGACAAGGTTGCCGTTATGGGGAATTCGGGCGGTGGAACAACAAGCTTTTACGCGGCATGCTTTGACGAAAGAATAAGTATTGCAATGCCTTCATGCAGCGTATGTACATATAAAGATTCAATAGGTGCAATGCATCACTGTACATGTAACTATATACCGGGCATTGCAAAATATTTTGATATGGGTGATTTGGCATCTTTGATAGCGCCGAGACCTTTTATAATAGTGTGCGGAAAAGACGATCCGATTTTTCCGCTTCACGGTGTGCGTGAAACATTTGAAACAGTTAAAAAAATATACAAAAAAGCAGGCGCACCCGAAAATTGCAGTCTTGTAATAGGTGACGGCGGACATAGATTTTATGCAAAACCCGGTTGGGAAGCGTTTAACAAATACAGTTTTTAAGGAGACCATTATGAACTTTGAGAGATATAACAATTGTGGGAATTTAACAGAAGAAAAACTTCGTGCGGCGCTGTCCAACGCGCTTCTGAAGATAGATAAAAACATCCCTAATTATAGTGATGGATTTATGACATCGGCGAGCAAAGACGGTATTTACGGAAAAATTGATAATGTTGACTGGACCTCAAGCTTTTGGACGGGTATGCTGTGGCTTGCATATGAGTTTACAAAAAAGGACAGATACAAAGACTGTGCAATGGGACTTATGCCGTCATATAAAAATCGTCTTTATAATATGATTAATATGGACAGCCATGATATAGGATTTATTTACACGCTGTCAACCGTTGCCGGATATAAAGTTACGGGAGACAAAGAACTTTACAAGATTTCAATTGACGCTGCCGATGTTTTGGCAAAACGCTTCAGAGAAAAGGGCAAATTCATTCAGCTTTGGGGTGAAGCTGATGTTGAAGATAAGAGTATGTACAGACTGATTATAGATTGTCTTTTAAACATTCCGCTGCTTTATTTTGCGGGCAAAGCGGAAAATAATGCGGAGTATACAAGAAAAGCATTTGAACATTTTAACACAACTATGGAAACCGTTGTGAGAGAAGACGGCTCAACTTTTCAGAACTTTTACTTCGATCCTGTTACCGGAGAGCGTCTCGGCGGCGGAACAAAACAGGGATTTTCGGATACATCGTGCTGGTCACGCGGTCAGGCTTGGGGTGTTATGGGTACACCGTTTACGTATTCGTATATGCATAACAATGAAATAATGGATAAATACATAAAAATCGCAGATTATTATTTGGCGCATCTTCCGGAAGATTATATTCCGTACTGGGATTTGTCTTTTACGGATGGAGATGAACCGCGTGACAGTTCTGCAGGGGCAATAGCCGTTTGCGGACTTTTAGAGGCGTGCCGCGTTATGCCGCTTGACGAAGAACATAAAAAGCGTTATTATAATGCAGCATGCAAAATTATGGAGGCACTTATTGACAAGTGCTCTACCAAAAATGACGAAAAATCAAACGGCCTTTTGTTCCATGCAACTTATTATTATGCCGGCAATCTCGGTATTGACGAGTGCAATATTTGGGGTGACTATTTCTACATGGAAGCTCTTATGAGATTTTTAAACCCCGATTGGAAAATGTATTGGTAATAGCATGTGAAAGCATCGGGCATTTTAGGTTAAGGAGGAGGCTTTAAATGAACGGCAAAAAAACTTGGATAATACCCGATGGGTATATGAACCCTACGAAAAACGGTGATTTTAACAGCCATGAAGCAATTTGTGTGCTTAATCTTTCCGGTAAGGATGCACATATAGATATAAAAATCTACTTTGAAGACAGAGAGCCGCTTTGCGGATTTAAGGCGGAATGCAAAAACGAAAGAACAAATCATATTCGCCTTGATAAAATTGTTTCGGAAAATGGAGATAAAATTCCGTTTGGAATAAGCTATGCGGTGCTTGTTGAGAGCGACACCGACATTGTTGTACAACACAGCCGTATGGACGTAAGCCAGGCTGAAATGGCGCTTATGAGTACGATAGCTTACTAAAATCATGGGATGTAAAAAAGCTTTGGTTTCGTTTACCGATTCCAAAGCTTTTCTCATATTTGCTTAAAAAAAGGGGGCTGTTTATGAGCCGACCCCCAAAAGTTAGACCAAAAAATCTAACGATAGGGAGGTCGGTTT
>ERZ1034952.1264-NODE-1264-length-21053-cov-11.004715_pt1 | contig 21053 bp, 14 predicted proteins | sample MGYA00520625_ERZ1034952 | MGnify/ENA primary metagenome ERZ1034952 (study PRJEB33766, sample SAMN09781773) | gut metagenome | biome: gut microbiome | host: Homo sapiens | place: Madagascar | study: EMG produced TPA metagenomics assembly of the PRJNA485056 data... | reverse complement strand
AGAATTTTCAGGTTTGTATACCCGTGGTCACGGGCATATCGGGTTAAATACTCTCGCTGAGACGAGATTTGTCAAGGGTATTTTCTGCGCAGAAAACGGAACAGGGATACGACTATGCTGCATAGTCGTATCCCTGTGTTCATTTTTCGCCGCATAGATATTTCTGAACGGCGGTAAGGCTTGCGAGTCCGTCTTTCACGCCAAGGTCGTAAACGGACTGGAGTATATCGGGATTTTTCTCCATCCGCCCAATTTGTATGGGACTTGAGGGACGGATGACAAGGGTTTTCCCCGCGGTTTCCAATTCCTTGAGTTCTTCGATTGCGTGATGATACAGCGCATGGCGATGCAGCAGCTTTTCAGCCATCGGGCTCTTTCCAAACCACAGTCGAATCAGAGCAGGCGACATGGGCTTTTTGCGGTATTCCATATCCCGCGTGAGAATGACAATCCGTTTTTCGCAGCCGAGGCTTTCGGCAAAGCGGAATGGAATGCTGTCGGAAATGCCGCCGTCAAGATAGGGTTTTCCGTCAATTATCACCGGTCTTGACACAAACGGCATGGAACTGGATGCACGAAGCGCATCCATCCGGGCAAAGACGCTGTCGATCTTTATGTACTCCGGCAGCCCGGTTTCCAGATTCGTCACAACGGCGTAGAACGGGACTCCGGATTTTTTGTATGCCGCATCGTCAAAGGGGTCAAGCCTGCGAGGGACATCCTCATAGGCGTATTTTGTGCTGACGATGTTTCCCTCCCGCAGAAGCGGACGGAGACCCATATAATTCTTATCCGAATTGAACCGCTTATTATAGCGAATCACACGCCCCTTTTGCCCGGACAGGAAATTCACGCCAAACAACGCTCCGGCAGATACGCCCACAACACAGTCTGCCCTGATTCCGTGCTCCAGAAAAACATCCAGCACGCCGGCGGTATACATCCCCCGCATGGCGCCGCCTTCCAAAACCAAACCGACACGCATCATGACCGGTCACCTGCAAACCGGGCAAAAACCAGCTCCTCAACTTTTGCGCTGATGTAGGAGCCGGAGCCGCCAAGATCGGTGCGGTTTGTGACCCAGACGCAGGAGAGCTTATCGGCGGGGCTGATAAAAAAGTGGGTGCCAAATGCACCGCTCCAGCCATAGGTTCCGGCAGTGACAGGCAACTTTCCCTTTTCCGGGTTCTGACGGATTTTTACCCCCAGTCCCCATACCTGTCCGGGATCGGGCTCCAGGTGCATGGCTGGCGCTTCCGTGTGCATCCGTTCCACGGTTTCCGGTTTCAGAATGACTTTGCCCCTGTATGTGCCGCCGTTTGTCAGCATTTGCACAAAACGGTCATAATCTGTGAGGGTGGAAAACAGGCCGCCGCATCCTGCAATATAGCCCTCTCCCCGGTGGAGCATCCCGTCCACATCATCCTTTGTCCCGGTTACATCCGCAAGCGCATGTTTTTTGCGCTTGTAGACATGGACAATACGGGCTTTCTGGGCTTCTGTCGGCCAGAATGAGGAATCCGTCATCCCCAGCGGTTCAAAAATTTCCCGCTGAAAATACTCTGCTGCATCCATGCCGGAAACCACCTCAATAACCCGGGTCAGCATATCAAAACCAGCCAGCGGGGAGTATCCCGTGCCTGTCCCCGGCTGAAAATCCAGCACATACCGGCTGAAAACATCTGCCTGCTGGGAGAGGCTCTCTCTGACCGACTTGTCTTTCATCATGGCAATCAGGCCCACTATGCCCTGTGCAAGGCCGGAGGAATGGCTCAGCAGATCTCTTATAGTGATTTCCCGGTCAGCAGGGACTGTTTTCACCCGGTCCATTCGGAAAAAAAGCAGCTTTTGCAGCAGTGAAAGCATATTCATTCCCGGCTTGAACTCATATCGCTTATCGGCGCAAACTTCCATATCTTTGAATTGCGGAAGGAATTTGGACAACGGGTCATCCAGGGTAATCAGCCCCCGATCCATCAATTTCAGAATACCCACCGCTGTTACAGGCTTGGTCATGGACATCATGCGGTAGATGGAGTCGTATTCGACAGGTGCACCTGCCGCCACATCGGCATAGCCCCACTTGTTTTGATAGACAACCTCTCCCGCCTTGCGCACCAGCAATGCTCCGCCAGAGATTTCATTGTTTTTGACATACCCGCTGATTGTTTGATCAATCTGATCCATATCTACTACAACTCCTTTTTGGTTAAAGCTTCCTGCCTGGGCATCAAATTGATAATTTTTCGGATGCTGAAATTCTCCGGCAGGCTGCCCATTCCCCGCTTGATCCATTCATCCACCATGCCGTACAGCGCACCCGCCAGCGCTGCTCGGGCATAAGACTCTTCCTCATCGACCTCAAATGTGGTGCGGCAGCAGGCAAAAATGTGATCTTTGATGAGGTGAGACGCATTGTTTTCATACAGTAGGCGAACCAGATGTCCGTTTGCGCGGTACTGCTCCAGAAGCTCCGGCCAGAAGTCCGTATAAAAGCTTTCAACCTCTTTCTGGCTGAAGTCCCGCCACCATTCGTCAGTGCATTTTTTCAGGTGCTGGACAAGAATATCGTCCATGGAATCAAAATTCCTGTAAAACGACACGCGCCCCACACCGGCGCGGGTACACAGCTCGGACACATTGATTTTGCTCAACGGCTTTTTCTCCATGAGCTGCAGCAGCGCCTGGGTCAGGCTTTCCATCACCATATCATGAGCTTCGTTTTTTCGTTCCGTCATCTGTTACACTCCCTGCAGCTTTGTTTCACTTGCTGAAAAGAGCCACTTTTTTTCTTGCATTTTTCCAGCAAAGTGTTACACTTGTTTCATAGCAATACTACACAGTTGTTCATCGTATGTCAAGTATATTTTATGACATTTTGACTGGGAGGCAAAATTGTGGTTTTTACAGAAAACACCCGGCTGCAGGAGATCTGCCAGGCGGAGCATCTGCTGCCAATTCGGGACTGCCTGATCTCCGGTGGGCGCTTTTTTGAAGAAAACGGCACACTGACGCTGGCGCAGCTGCAGGAACGAAGCCCCACCTGGAACGCCAAAGATCTTCTCTACGGCCTGCGGCGGCTGGAAGAGCTATACAAGGTCTGCTCCGTATATGGCAGTGAAGACCCCCGCATGGCCGCCGTGAAGCTGACCTGGCTGCCCGCACGGGAGAAAAAGCACGAGACCTTTGTTATCCTGCTGGCGGGCGGGGCATACGGGGCGGTCTGCACCATGGCAGAGTCGCTCCCGGTGGCGGCAAGACTCAATGAGCTTGGGTATTCCTGCTTCTGCCTGAACTACCGCACCGCGGTGCAGGAGAGTTTTGTTCACGGCTTAATGCCACAGCCTTTGGAGGACCTGGCGGCGGCATGGCGGTATATCCGCGGCCATGCCGATGAATTTGGCGTTGACCCGCAGGACTACGCAGTGTCTGGCTTTTCCGCAGGGGGCCATACCGCAGCCCTCTGGGGGACGGAAAACCTGGGTGCAAGAAAATACGGGCTGCCCCAGCCGAAATGCCTGATTCTGGGATACCCTCTCATTACCATGGCCAATGTGCCGGAAGGGCCTGTGAAAAAATATATGTGTACGGGAATGTTTGGCGCCGGCTTTACAGAGAGGGATATTCAAACATATGACGCCAGCCGCAATACGGATGAGGGCTACCCATCCTGCTTCCTTGCCCGTGCGTTGGATGACCCCACGGTTTCAAAAAAGGACGGGGACGGCATGAAAATGGCACTGGGCGAAAAATGCCGCATTTTTGAGGCAAAAACCGGCGGACATGGATTCGGCCTGGGCAGCGCCACACCACTATGCGGCTGGGTGGAAGCCGCAGCACACTGGATGGAGGAATTGTGATGCTGGAAAAAGACAATGTTCATTTTTTTGATACCTCCGGACTGTCGGAAACCCCGGGTATCCGCGGGCGCTGCAATGCGGACTATCTGATCAAAGCGCTGAAGGCCCGATTTCCCGGCGAAGAGTTCACAGTCACCCGGGCGGAGATCAACGACACAGGTAAATACAAAAGCAATGTTAATATTCTGGTAAAGCTTCTGTGGGCAAAAACCGACTTGGAGGGCCTGCCGCCCTTCTGTCATGTAGTTATCAATCACAAAACCGGGACGGCAGAGGAAAACATCATCATCTGGAGCCCCCTTGCCTGGAATGACCGCTTTGCCGGGACGGCGGGGGGCGGCAGCAGCACCGGCAGCTACAGCCACATTACCGTGCCCAATAATGTGAGCCGGGGCTGGACGATTCCCTACGCTCTCATCAACGGCTTCACCGCAGCCATCACCGACGCCGGCAACGAGGCTTACGGTAATAACTGGGGGCAAAATCAGAAAACCGGCGAAATCTACTGGGACAGAATTGAAAACTGGCGTGCCAGAAGTACCCACAATATGACGGTATTCGGCAAGGCTGTGGCTCAAATTCTCCATGACCGTCCCGTAAAGTACGCCTACATGAACGGCGGAAGCGGCGGCGGGCGGCAGAGCATGGCGGAAGCGCAGGAGTTCCCGGAGGACTATGACGGAATTTGGGCCTGCTGCCCAGCCATTAACTGGGCAAAATTCATCATCTGCGGCTTCTGGCCACAGGCGGTGATGCGTTCCTACGGGTATCCGCTGCACCCCAAAAAGCTGGAATATTTTGCCGATGCCCTCCAAAACTCTGTGGGCGGGGCGGACGCATATTACCGGCTGGAGCGACACCCGGTAGCGTTTGACCCCTTTACTCTGGTCGGTCAGAAAAGCAAAGCGGGTATCATTACCCAAACCGACGCCGAAATCATGCAGAAAATCTGGGAGGGGCCACGGCGGAAAGACGGCACCCCCTATTGGTTCGGCTTCCAGCCGGGGCAGAAAAACTGGAACAAAATCATCCCCATCGGCTGGTTTTACTATCCCCTGTTCAAAAAATGGCCCAAGCCTTTCCCTCTTGCAGATATCTGGGCCCGGTGGGTCACGGGTGACCCGAAGCAGAACTTTGACAAAATTACCATGGAAGAGCTGGAGCCGCTTTTTGACGCCAGCAGCGAAAAATTTCCCACCTGCAACATTGATAATGCAGATCTGCGGCCCTTTGCCGCCCACGGCGGCAAACTGATGATCGACCACGGCTGGGACGACCCCTTGATCCCCACCCGGGGAACCATCGACTATTATGAGCGGATGGTAAAAATTTTTGGTGGAAAAGAACAGGTGGATGCGTTCTGCCGGCTCTACATTACCCCCGGCGATAATCACGGCAACTGTGTCGGCAACGGCCCGGGTATCACCCAGACCGACGGCATAAAGGCGCTTATAAACTGGGTGGAAAATGGCGTTGCGCCGGAAGCCATCCGGGTGGTGCAGGTAGACCGAAAGACCGGAAAAACCATCTGCGAACGGACGCAGATGCCATATTAAAAACGGAGTGAAACATCATGGCAAAAAATCAGAAGCCCCAGCCCGAAGGCTGGCGAACCACAAGGACAGAGCGTATCAACTACTATATTGGCGACATCGGCCGCAGCCTGGAAGGGTACATAGTTACGGCGATGATGACACTGTTCCTGCTGTTTCAGGGAATTGACCTGATTAAGGTTTCTGCCGCGATTCTGGCAGTAAAGATCATTGATGCCCTTGACGATATTATTTTTGGATTTTTCATCGACAAGCTGGATATCAAGAAAAGCAAACTTCTTGGGAAGCTGGCAGGAGAGGGCAAATATCTGCCCTGGTATCGGGCGACCTTCTTTCTGTTCCCGATTTTTACCGTTATCTTCTTCCTGATGCCCCAGAATGCGCCGGAAGTAGTAAAGCTGATCTGGTTCACTGTCACCTACCTGCTGTATGATTTGACCTACACGCTGGTGGAGGTGCCCATGAACTCCATGATTGTTTCACTGACCGATAATATGGAAGAAAGAGATACCATCCTCAAGAACAAGGGCATTCTTGCCGGCATCTTTACCATGCTGGCAGGTGTTATCTGGACGGTGCTCATCAGCGAGCATGTCGGCCTGCCTATTCAGGCAGTGGCATTGGTTTCCTCGGTGCTGTTCTTCTTTATGATGCTGCCCCTTGCAACCAAGGTCAAAGAACACAACGCCGAACTGAAGAATACGGAGGAAGCACAGTCCGCAGAGCACTATTCCTTTAAGGATATGCTGGGCTGTATCAAGACAAACAAGTATGTGTTTATTATTTTGGTCAGTGTTCTGCTGTATACCGGCCTGCAAACCGGCGGTTCTCTTGGCACCTACGCATCCTTTTACCTTTACGGAAATTCCCTTATTCTGATTATACCGATTGCCATTGCATTTATTCCGCAGACCATCGCTCAGTTGAATACAGACCGGCTGTGCCGTAAATTCGGCAAGAAAAAAGTCTTCTTAGTATGTGGTTTGCTGGGGGCAGGGATCTATTCCTTAATCTACTTCAGCGGCTATCACAATTTTGCGATGATCACCGTGCTTCTGGTGCTTCAGGCTATGCCAGGCAATATTTCCCAGATTGCAAAGACATTTTTCACTCCGGACACAATAGAGTACACCCGCTACAAAACCGGCAAGGATTGTTCCGGCATCTTCTTCTCGCTGAACGCCTTTGTCAATAAGCTCAGCAGCAGCATCTCGGCCTCTTTGGGCCTGTTCCTGCTGGGTCTTTCCGAGTGGGTGCCTGTAAAAGCGGAAAGCTTTGAGGAACTGGCCGCACTCAATGTAACCCAGACGCAGGGCGCGTTGGATTCTCTGTGGACCATTTATATGCTGATTCCGGCAATCGGTACAATCCTCAGCGTTCTGGTCATGGTTTTCTATAAACTGAAGGACAAGGATGTTGCCCTGATGGCAAAATGCAATGCGGGCGAAATTACCCGTGAGGAATGCGAGGCACAGCTTTCCAGAAAATATTAAATGCACTGCAAACGCGCCTGTGGGCTTTCACGGGCGCGTTTTGAAAAGGCGGAGAAACTATGCTGAAAATACTCGATTTAAAAACCAATCACCGTAGCGAGCCTTTGGGGATTGACGGTGTCCCTTACTTTGGCTGGAAGCTTTGCAGCAGCGAAAAAAATGTGACCCAGCAGGCCTACCAGCTGACCGTGGAGGATGTGCAGACGAAAGAAGTCGTTTGGGACAGCGGGGCCGTGTCCTCTTCCCAAAGCAGCTTTGCAGACTATGCGGGCGCACCCTTGCATTCCTGCACGGAATACCGCTGGACGGTTCGCGTTTGGGATAATCACGGGGAATGTGCGGCGGCGAGCGCAGACTTTGAAACGGCGTTCCTCTGTACGGAGGACTGGAAGGCCCGGTGGGCGGAAAGCACGCTGGAGCGGGTTCCCGACCCGGATTATCCCATCGGCGCTTCCTGCGCACCGGTGCTGTTCCGGAAGAATTTTCGGCTGTCGCAGCAGCCCGTCCGCGCCAGACTGTATTCCACAGCATACAGCGTGTATCAGATTAAGATCAATGATCGCCGACCAGATGACCGGGAATTTGCACCGGAGTTTACCTCCTACGCCCACCGGCTCTATTACCAGACCTATGATGTGACGGCACTGCTTTGCAGCGGGGACAACGAGCTGGAGCTGTATGTGGGCGATGGCTGGTATTTCAGCTCCTTTGCAAGCCCTGTCACAGAGCATCCCCACACAGCCCCCGGCGTCCTTTTTCAGCTGGAACTTTGGTATGAGGACGGCACCCGGGAGCATATCATCAGCGACGGCACCGAAAGCTGTGAGCTGTCCTATATTCTCTGCTCTGACCTGTTTCAGGGCGAAAAGCAGGATTTTACGCAGAGGCAGCAGATCCCGCAGCCGGTGGCTCTTCGGGATTACCCCATGAATATTCTGAGGGCCCAGCCCATGGATCCTATTCGGCCGGTGGCAGAACTTCCGGCAAGGGAAGTCTTCCGATCCCCCAAAGGGGAATGGATTGTTGATTTCGGTCAGGTGCTCGCCGGGAGTGCCCGGGTTCTGCTGGACGCCCCGCGGGGGACAACCGTAACGCTGGAATATTTTGAAGAGCTCGACTGCGATGGAAACTACCTGAACACCATGTTCGCCCCACAGCGGGATGTGGTTGTTACGGGGGATCTGCCCTTTGTCCACGAGGCACTGTTCACCTTCCATGGCTTCCGCTATCTTCGGGTGACCGGGCTGGATATTGTCCGCAAAGAGGACTTCACAGCGGTGCTTCTGACCACAGAGAAAGCAAATATCGGCAGCTTTCACTGCTCTGATGCACGGCTGAACCGGCTGTATCAGAATGTCCGCTGGTCCCAGGCCGGGAATATGATGTCGATTCCTACCGACTGCCCCACCAGGGAAAAGGCAGGGTGGACGGGAGATATGCTGATTTATGCGCCCACAGCGCTGTTGAACGAGGATGTGACACCATTTTTTACAAGCTGGCTTGCCGCCCTGCGGGATGAACAGGCAGAGGACGGCGCAATCATGGTTACAGCCCCTTATGCAAAGATGTACCATTCTGTGATTTTGGACGCCTGCAAGGTATTTGGAGACACAAAGCCCACCGGGGTGGCGGGGTGGTCGGACGCCATCGTCTGGGTGCCCTATGCCATGTATCAGAGCACCGGGAATATCCCTGTATTGCGGGAAAACTATGACGCCATGTGCCGCTGGGGCGACTACATCCTGCGCAGATCAAAAGAAAAACGCGGCAGCATGAACATCCCGTATGAATACGACCAATATCTCTGGAACACCGGCTTTCACTTCGGTGAATGGCTGGTGCCCTCCCGCCCGGACAACACCGGCCGGCAGTACGGCATCTGTGAAGAATCTGCTTTTTATGCAGCCCCGTTTTTTGGTTACCAGACCATCCGCTACCTGGCAGACATTGCAAAAGTGCTGGGAGATAAAGATAAAGCAGCCTGTTACCGGGAAAAGTCCGAGAAAATGCGCAGAGCAATTCAAAACGGAATTCTCCGTGCAGATCTGCTGCCAAAGCACCTTATGGGCGGATATGTACTGGCTTTTGCCTTTGACCTTGTGCCGGAGGAACTGAAAGAGGAGTATCGGCAAAGGCTTGTGACACTTATCCAACAGCACGGGAACTGCCTGGATACCGGATTTCTGGCAACACCGTTTCTGCTGGATGTACTGATGGATTTAGGAGAGGAAACGCTGGCAGAGACCATCCTCTGGCAGTCCAAACGCCCCGGATGGCTCTATGAAACAGACCATGGCGCCACCACGATCTGGGAAGCCTGGGATGCGGATGAGGCGAGAAAAGGAGGCCGCTTTGTCAGCTTTAACCACTACGCCTTTGGATGCGTGGATGACTTTATTGCCCGCCGCATTGCGGGGCTGCAACCGGAAGAACCGGGCTACACAAAAGTTCGCATTTCCCCCCGGCTGCTGGGCGGGTTGACTTCACTGGACAGAACCTTTTGCTCGGAAAACGGGGAAATTCGCATTTCTGTAAATGAGGATGAGCTGTCGGTCACCATTCCCTGCGGTGTGACCGCAACGGTTGAATGGGGCGGAGGCGTCACGCAGACAGGAAGCGGAACCTATACCTTTGACCGCTTCGGCAGAAAGGAGTAAGGTCATGCTTTTTCACGCACAGGTGGCAGAGGGAATATTTCTGATTTCCTCGGATATCAGTGGGCCGAACAGCGACGGCCGCTCCTTAAAACCCGGCAGAGCCACCGCTAATTCCTATCTGGTGGTCGGGGACGAAAAGGCGCTGCTGTTTGATTTGGCTGTCAACGAACCGGGGGTTGTGAACTATGTCCGGAGTCTGACCGATCGGCCTGTATTCCCGGTTCTCAGCCACGGACATATTGACCATGTGTATCATCTGGAGGACTTTTCCGAGGTTTGGCTTCACAGCGGGGATATTCCGCTGCTGAAGGGCAAGGGAATCGGCACACGGAGGATACGCCCCCTGCCGGTGCTTCACGAGCTGGCGGACGGCGATACCATCGACCTGGGCGGCAGACTGCTGGATGTGATCCATATTCCCGGTCATACCATGGGAAGCATTCTTCTGCTGGACAGAAACACCCGGGTTTTGCTTTCCGGGGATACCTTCACCCGGCGGCTGCTGTACGGCATTTCGGGTGCTGTGCCGCTGGAGGAATTCTGCAAGCGGCTGCGACGGCTGTGGGACGTCCCTTTTGATTATGCATTTTCCGCCCATGACCGCTGTGCACTCCCCAAAGAACATCTGCGCACCATGCTGGATGCGATTGAGCACGACCTGCCCCATGCAAAAAAGAAATTATTCATTCCCTTTGTCGGAAAGCTGCTGTGCCTGACTCGGGGAACGGAAACGGAAATAGACTACTTCGATATGGCATATTGGAAGAAAGCGTGAGGTAGCATTATGATTCATAACAACAGGATGGCAACATCTGACCCATTACCAAGCACCCGCGAAAAAGCAAACCGGGAGACTTCTGCCCGCGTCGCAGAGGAAGGTATTGTTCTGTTGGAAAACAAAGGCGTACTGCCCTTTGACAGCGGCGTAAGCTCCATTGCCCTGTACGGCAGCGGCGCACGGCACACCGTCAAGGGTGGGACAGGCTCCGGGGATGTGAACGTCCGGGACTATGTAACGGTGGAGCAGGGGCTTCGCCGCAGCGGATACGCAGTTGTGACCGGGGATGTTCTCTCTGAATACGATCAGATTCTACTGGATGCCCAGCGTGCCTATGACGCTTCTGTCCGGGAACGGGCAAAGGCCGGCGCTTTTGCAGGGCTGATTGCCATGATGTCCAATCCTTTCATCCCTCCCGTATTCCCCGGCCTGACGGAAGAAGTCCTTTGCCGGCATCCGGCGGATGCGGCGGTTTATGTTCTGTCCCGGAATTCCGGGGAAGGTGCTGACCGCAGAGCGGTCCCCGGGGACTATTACCTGAGCGAGCAGGAGATCAGCGACATCACCCTACTGGCAGGTCAATATCAGAAATTCGTCCTGCTTTTGAATGTGGGCGGTGTAGTGGAACTGTCCCCGGTGAAAGACCTGCCCGGTGCAATTGTCCTTATGGGACAGGGCGGCATTGGCTGCGGCGATGCGGTCGCCGCAGTGCTGTCGGGCAAAATGAACCCCTCCGGCAGACTTGCGGCAACCTGGGCAGTTCGGTATGCGGATTATCCATGCGCTGATGGATTTGGAGAAAAGTTTGACTCTTATTACAAAGAGGGCGTCTTTGTAGGGTATCGCTGGTTCGATTCTCTGGGAAAGGCGGTGCTGTACCCCTTCGGCTATGGGCTTTCCTATACGACCTTTGCGCTGAGCATACAGGACACCAAGCTGTACGGAAGCCGGGTCTGCGTCCACGTCCTTGTCAAAAACACCGGGAATCGTTCCGGTAAGGAAGTGGTGCAGCTCTATGCCGCCCCCAGAGGCTCCGGCCTTGGAAAGCCGTATCAGAGCCTTGTGGCGTTTGGAAAGACAAATCTGCTGACGCCCGGGGCAGAACAGGAGCTGGTATTGTCCTTTGAAGCGGAAACATTGGCCTGCTATGACGAAGCAAAGGCGGCATGGCTGATTGAGCAGGGCGAATACTGTCTGCTCTGCGGTACGGACTCCCGGAATACGACGCCCTGCGCTGTGGTTTCCGCACCGGAAAACATCACCACTGAGCAGTGTGAAAACAAGCTGCGGAGCGAGCAGGTGGAGGAAATCGGGAATACCCGGTATTTCACCTTTCCCGAGAAGCTTCCTGTGCTGCGGCTTGACCCCGAAGTATTCTGCTCGGTCAAGCATGACTACACACAGCGGTCTGCTGCCGGATTTGAGACGCTGACTGACAGGGAGCTGGCTGTCCTTTGCATCGGTGCGGCGAGAATAGATCTGTCTGCCGTTACCGTGGTGGGCACCTTCTCTGAAGGGCTGCCCGGGGCGGCCGGGGAAACCACTTCCGTACTCACAGAAAAGGGCATTCCCTCCGTCACTATGGTCGACGGCCCTGCGGGGGTCCGTGTCAACCCGATTCTGCATGAGAAAAACGGCGGCTACCTCAGTGACCCCAGAGAGGACCCGATTTTCAGCAAGCTGATCACCGCAGACACGGCGCCGGTTGACCTGTCCGGCAGCGTGACCCGGTATCAGTATTGTACCGCCCTGCCGGTTGCGTCTATGCTGGCACAAAGCTGGAATCCGGAGCTGCTGTATCAGGCAGGCGAGCTGATTGCAGCAGAAATGGAACTGCTGGGGGTGGATATCTGGCTGGCCCCGGCCATGAATATCCAACGCAATCCCCTTTGCGGACGAAATTTTGAGTACTTTTCCGAAGACCCGCTGTTGACAGGCGTATGTGCCGCCGCCCTTACAAACGGTGTTCAAAGCCGCCCGGGCAAGTGTGTCAGCATCAAGCATTTTGCCGCCAACAATCAGGAAACCAACCGCAATTTCCACAATGTCCATGTCTCCGAGCGTGCCCTGCGGGAGATTTACCTGCGCGGCTACGAGATCTGCCTGAAAAAGAGCAAGCCCGCCACGGTGATGACTGCGCTGAATCTCATCAACGGCGTTCACGCAGCCTGCGACCATGACCTTCTGACGGATATCCTTCGCCGGGAGTGGGGCTTTGACGGCATAGTGATGACGGATTGGGGCACCACCGGTGTCCCGGGCAGCAATCAGGGGCAAAAATATGACTGCTGCTACGCCAGTGACTGCATCCGGGCGGGCAACGATCTCATCATGCCCGGCTCAAAACGGGATCTGGATTACCTGCTTGCAGATCTGGAAAACGGCAAACTTGACCCGGAAGATGTCCGGCGCTGCGGCGGCAACATCCTGAAACTGCTGAGGGAAATTGAAAGCGAGGGACGAAATGGAACTGTATGCACTGAAAATCAACGGCCTGAATGACCCGATTGGCTATTGCTTTGATACGGTAACAGTGTCTTGGAAAGTAAAAAACGCCAGCGGAAAAAAGCAGAGAAATGCCCGGGTGGAAGTATCTCAACAGGAAGATTTCAGCTCACTGCTCGTATGCCGGGAGGGGGCAGAGCTTTCCGGTTTGGGGGTGGCCTTGAACTTTCCCCTCTCGCCGTGCACGCGATATTTTTGCCGGGTAACTGTTACTTCAGATATCGGGGAAACAGCGCAGGCTTTCTGCTGTTTTGAGACAGCCAAACTCGCACAGCCATGGCAGGGCAGATGGATCGGCCTTCCCCAAACGGAAGATTTCCACCCGGAATATCGAAAGGGGTTTGCCCTTTCGGGAACAGTGCGGCAGGCGCGGCTGTATATCTGCGGGCTGGGACTTTTTGAGGCGCGTCTGAACGGTAAAAAAATCGGCGACGACCTGTTGGCGCCCTTTATCAACGATTACAAAGAGCATTTTCAGTATTGCACCTACGATGTGACGGACCTGCTGCGGGAGGAAAACGAGCTGTCGGTGCTTCTGGGGAAAGGCTGGTATCAGGGGAAGTTCGGCCTTTCCTGCCAGGCGCACCCGGAGAGACCCTTTGCCCTCATTGCAGAGCTGCATCTGTGGTATACGGATGGCCGCCGGAAGGTCATTGCCACCGACGAAAGCTGGGAAGTACGGAGCAGCTTTGTGACCCTTTCTGATATTTATGACGGCGAAACGCAGGATTATCAAAAGGAACCTGCGCTCTGGGAAAAGGCGGCTTCAGTTGACGCCCCCGGCAAACTGACAGAACGGTATTCCCCGCCTTTGCACACAGTGGAATCCCTGCCGGTAAAAGAGCTTATCCACACCCCCGCCGGGGAGACTGTGCTGGACTTCGGCCAGAATTTTGCAGGATATGTGGAGTGCAGACAGACGGTCCCCGCGGGAACTGTGATGACGCTGGAATTTGGCGAAATTTTGCAGGGCGGAAACTTCTACCACGAGAACTACCGCACGGCAAGGTCGGTATTTACCTACATCTCCGACGGCAGGATGCGAACCATCCGCCCCCATTTTACCTTTTTCGGTTTCCGCTATGTAAAGGTCAGCGGTCTTGCGGATATCGATCCCACTCTGTTTTTCGGGCGGGCGGTCTACTCCGAAATGGAGCAGACCGGGCAGCTTATCACCGGAAACGAGAAAATCAACCGTCTCCACGAAAACACCCTGTGGGGTCTCAAATCCAATTTTGTGGATATGCCCATGGACTGCCCCCAGCGGGATGAGCGGCTGGGCTGGTGCGGGGATGCCATGGTATTCTCTTCCACCGCATCGTGGCTTATGGATACCCGGGCGTTTTACGACAAGTTCTGCCGGGATCTGCGTACTGACCAGAAGCGAAATGACGGGAGAGTTGCAATCTATCTCCCCAATGAATTCCCCGGCCTGACCGCTGCAGTCTGGAGTGATATTGCCACATTTCTGCCTCAGAACCTTTATACCGCTTACGGGGATGCCGATGCGCTGCGTCGTCACTATCCTCTGATGCGGGATTGGGTAGACAGTGTGCGCAGACAGGATCAGGCCCGTGGAGAAAAATATCTCTGGGATTTCGGATTCCAGTTCGGGGACTGGCTGGCTTTGGATGGTGCTACGCCCCAGAGCACATTTGGGCGGACGGATGTCCACTTTGTTTCCTCGGTGTACTATTATGCCTCTGCGGCTTATGTGGCGAAAGCAGCCGAAGTGCTGGAGCTGCCGGAAAAGGCAGCATACGAACAGCTTGCATCGCATATCCGCAGTGCAATTCTGGAAGAATACTTTACTCCGACAGGGCGATTGGCCATTGATACCCAAACTGCATATCTGCTGGCGCTTCGATTTGGCCTTTGCCCGAACAGGGAGAAAGCGATTGCGGCGTTTCAAAACCGCTTCAAAAAAGATTGCCGCCACCTTACAGGAGGCTTCGTAGGGGCTACCATGATGAACACAGTGCTGGCGGACAACGGCATGGCGGATATTGCCTATGATCTGCTGTGCTACGAGGGCTTTCCGGGATGGCTGTACGCTGTCAATCTGGGGGCAACCACCATCTGGGAACGGTGGAACTCCGTATTGCCTGATGGAACTGTCAGCGGCACCGGCATGAACAGCCTGAACCACTATTCTTACGGCGCGGTAACGGAATTCTTGTACCGTCACTGTGCGGGGATTCAGCCCATGGCCCCCGGGTTCTCCAGTGTCCGAATAGCGCCGAAGCCCGATATCCGTCTGGGAGAGCTGTCCTGCACTTTTGATTCCGCATCCGGGCAATATGCGTCGTCGTGGAGAATCAACCGGGACGGGAGCATATATTTCCACTTTGAGATTCCCTTTGGCTGTGAGGCGGAAATCTGCCTGCCGGAGCAGGCAGCGATAAAACAGTGCGCCGGTGTCTATGAATACACCATTCATACAAAGCGGGACTATCGGGCCCTGTACCGGGAGGATACCCCGCTGGAACGACTGCTGGACGACCAAAGAGCGGTGGAGATTCTGGACAGGCTTTTACCCGGCATGGTACAGGCAACCAATCGGGCGGATGCGGAGGCCATGTCCAAATCTCTGGCAGATCTGCGGTATAAGGCAGCTCTGTTCCACCTTCCGACGGAGGCCTATGACCGGGCAATCAGTGAAATTGCCAACATCAAAGAGGGGGGTGGATAAATGACACACTATGCTCTTGCTATCGACATTGGCGCATCCTCCGGACGGCATATTGTGGGCTGGCTTGAGAACGGCGAAATCAAAACAAAAGAGGTCTACCGCTTTCCCAACGGCGTGACGGAGCGGAACGGGCATCTGACATGGGATGTGGACACCCTTCTGTACCATGTGAAGGCGGGAATTGAAGAGGCAAAAAAGCAGTATGCGGTTGCGAGCCTGTCCATCGATACCTGGGGGGTGGACTATGTCCTTATGAAAAAGGACGAAGAAGTGCTCCCTGTTTATGCCTACCGGGACAGCCGGACGAAAAGCACCATCCCGAAGGTGCATGAAATCATCCCCTTTGCAGAATTGTACCGCCGTACCGGATGCCAGTTCCAGCCCTTCAATTCCATCTATCAGCTCTGTGCCGACAAGCTGGCGGGGCGGCTAACGGGGGTCACGGACTTTCTGATGATACCCGAATATCTCCTGTACAGGCTCTGCGGGGTCAAGGCAAAGGAATTTACCAACGCCACCACCACGGGACTGGTAAATGCGGATACGCTGGAAATCGACCGGGAGATCGTTTCCCGTCTGGGGCTGCCGGCGAATCTGTTTCCCAAATTGCAGCAGCCGGGAACGGTAATCGGGGAGTATAAGGGCATAAAGGTCATGCTCTGTGCCACCCACGACACCGGATCCGCCGTGGAGGGGATTCCCATGGAGGAAGATGCGCTTTACCTGTCCTCCGGGACATGGAGCCTGCTGGGGGTCAAGACCCCGGAGCCCATTACAGATGCAGGCAGCATGGAAGCCAACTACTCCAACGAGGGCGGCGTGGGCTACAACCGCTACCAGAAGAACATTATGGGTATGTGGCTCATCAACGAGCTTCGGCGGGAGCTGTGCCCGGACAGAGACTTTTCCCGCATCGTACAGGAAGCGGAGAACAGCACCTTTGGCCAAACTGTGGATGCCGATGCGCAGGCGTTTCTTGCCCCCCGGAGCATGAAGGCGGCCTTTGATGAAACACTGGGGGTTCCCATGGAGGAAGCGGATTATTTCCGCTGTGCCTATCGCTCTCTGGCAGAGAGCTACGCAAAAGCAATCCGGGAGCTGGAAGCCAACACCGGAAGAACCTATACAAGACTCTATATCGTCGGCGGCGGGGCAAAAAACGCATTTCTCAACCGCCTGACAGAGGAAGCCACCGGCAAACAGGTGGTGGCTCTGCCCATTGAAGCCACCGCTCTTGGCAATCTGAAAATACAACTGGAGGAATAAACATGGGATACGAGGAAGCAAAAAAACGCTATCAGCACATCGGCATCGATGTGGACAAAGCCATGGAAACGCTGAAAACCGTCCCCGTTTCCCTGCACTGCTGGCAGGGGGACGACGTCCGGGGCTTTGACACCGACCCCACTAAGCCCCTTACCGGCGGCATCCAGACCACCGGCAACTACCCCGGGCGGGCGAGAAACCCCGAGGAGTTGATGGCGGATCTGGATGAGGTTTTGAAGCTCTGCCCCGGCAGGAAAAAGCTGAATCTTCATGCCAGCTACGCCATCTTTGAGGACGGTCAGTGGGCCGACCGGGACAGGCTGGAGCCGAAGCACTTTCAAAAATGGGTGGACTTCTGCAGGGATCGGGGGCTGGGCTGCGACTTTAACCCTACCTTCTTCTCCCACCCCAAATGCGACCCGCTGACCCTGTCCAGCCCCAATGAGGAAACCCGCCGGTTCTGGATCGACCACGGCAAAGCCTGCATCCGCATTTCCCAGTATCTTGCCGAGGAGCTGGGGCAGCCCTGTATCATGAACATCTGGACGGGGGACGGCTTTAAGGACATCCCCGCCGACCGGATGGGGCCGAGAATGCGCTATAAAGAGGCCATCGACGAAATTCTCTCCGAGCCTTACGATTTTAACCTCGTGAAGCCCTGCGTAGAAAGCAAGGTGTTCGGCATCGGCGTGGAGGCCTACACCGTGGGCAGTGCAGAGTTTGCCCTGAGCTATGCGGCGATGAACAAGGGCAAGTGCATCCCCCTCATGGACAACGGCCACTATCACCCCACAGAGGTGGTAAGTGACAAGATTCCGGCGCTCCTCACTTTCTTCCCTGAGATAGCCCTGCACATCACCCGACCCATCCGCTGGGACAGCGACCATGTGGTGCTTTTCGATGATGAAACCCGTGAGATTGCCAAAGAGATCGTCCGCTGCGGTGGTCTGGACAGCCGGGTGAAGATTGCTCTTGATTACTTTGATGCCTCCATCAATCGCATTGCCGCCTGGACAGTGGGCTTCCGGAATTTGCAGAAGGCGCTGCTATATGCTCTGGTTACCCCGGACATGAAGGCTCTGCAGGACGGCGGCAGCTTCACCGAGCTGCTGGTGCGGCAGGAGGAGCTGAAAACCATGCCCTTTGGGGAAATCTGGGACGAATACTGCCGCCGCTGCGGCGTTCCCGGAGACGGTCAGTGGCTGGACTCCGTAAAGAAATATGAAGCAGAGGTTTTGCTTCAAAGAAGATAAACAGGGCCGGATACCATTTCTGCCGTGTACGGCGCCCTCGGTAGGGGCGGATATCATCCGCCCGCGCAGAATTTACCCGCAATTCTGTACGCACCCGGGCAAAATTGCACAGGCCAAAGCCTCCGCATCAACACCTGCAATAAAGGAGAAATAACATATGAAAGACATTCTGACTGCACCTTTTGTAAAGGAAATGATGGAAACCACCGCCAATATGTACCGTCTTGGCTGGGACGAGCGCAACGGCGGAAATATCAGCTACCTGCTGGACGAAGCGGAAGTGGAGGAGTATCTGGACCTGACCCGGGTCATCCGCACCATCCCCACCGGCTTTGATGCAAAAACCCTCATTGGGAGAATCTTCATCGTCACCGGCACCGGAAAATATTTTAAGAATGTGGAAAAGGACCCGGAAACCAATCTGGGCATCGTTCGTATTGCATCCGACGGCACCACCGCGGAGCTGCTGTGGGGCTACAAGGACGGAGGCAAATTCACCTCCGAGTTTCCCGCCCACATGATGAGCCACATGGCGCGGTTGGCCGTTGACCCGGAAAACCGGGTGGTGATGCACTGCCACCCCACCAATACGCTGGCCATGAACTATGTCCATGAGCTGGACGAAAAGAAGCTGACCCATACCCTGTGGGAGATGTGCACCGAGTGCATCGTGGTGTTCCCCGACGGGGTTGGAGTCCTGCCCTGGATGCTCTGCGGCACCAACTCCATCGGAGAGGCGACTGCAGAAAAAATGAAAGAGTTCCGTCTGGTGATCTGGGGAATGCACGGCATTTACGGAGCTGGGAAAACCCTGGACGAGACCTTCGGCCTCATCGAAACCGTGGAAAAAGCCGCCCAGATCTATATGCTCACCGCCCACCTCCCCCGGGTCAATACCATCCGGGACGACCAGATGCAGGAGCTCGCCGAATACTTCGGCGTGAACTACCGGAAGGATTTTCTGAACCTCTGACGATAAAGCACACCGCATACGCAGAATCTGGCGAATGCGGTGTGTTCCTATTACCTGCTTTGTTCGTCACGGGTTTTCTTTGGCTGAATCTGAGAGTGCTCTTTCTGATATTTGTGTTGTTTTCGTTTTAAGTCACGCACCGCCTGTTCATCTGCATATTCGTGGAGCAGTCCGGATACTTCTCGTTTGCTGTCGAACATGGCAAGCGGATTGTACTTATCTCCGTAAGCACGCTGAACCCGGTTAATTACATTCTGTTCCTTTTCATGGCGTATTGCCTGCCGAGCATCATACAGCTCCACCGGGTCGTGTTCCACTGCCTGCTCTTTCAGATCGGCATATTGCTTCAACGCAGCATCCAACTCAGCGGCATACTTTTCTTCCTGCTCGTCCAGCTTCTTCAGTTCTGTTTCCGTGGCAGTAATTCCTTTCTTGACAGCGGAAACACCGCTTTCGTCGGTGCATTGCAGATATTGCAGCACAATCGCTTTTTCAGAATGCAATTCCTCCAACAGTTCGGACAGCTCTGCAATGCGGGAGGTCAATTCCTTTTTTCTCGGAATATTCCAGAACGGTAATTCCTTCTGCTCGGCAAGAAGGGATTTTCGTTCTTTGCTCTTTTCCTTGATTTGTTCCACAAGCGAACTGTACTGCTTCATTTCAGACTTTACATCGGAAATATAGGTTTTGAGCTTTCTCTGTCCGGTGCGGATAGACCTGAGCTGATAACAGAAAATGATTACATTCTGCCGAATGGTTTCCATGGCTTCTGCGATGGCAGGAATCGTGTTTTTGACCGCCTGCATCAGCTTTCTAACCGTTGCTTTCAAATCCCGGAGCAGGGCATTATCCGCCTTGATCTGCCTGTTTAACTCACAACGGTCAGAGATAAGGCCTTTCTTTTCCATCGCTCTTGCTGCCACGCCCTCATGGATCGTAGGCTGCTCGGACAGACCTCGCTCGGCATGGCTGCGGTGGTCGATGCGGGCATCGTGTCCGGACCGCTCCAGATAGCGATTGGTCACATCCGCCCACGCCTTCCGCCAGAGCACCAACTGTTCCTCGCTGTTCCAGCGTTCAGAGATGGGATTCTGCCTGCCGTAGCGGGTGCTTTTGGGATGCTTGTCAGCGCGAACAAGTCCCTGTGCCTCGGCAGCAGACGGTATCATATACACCTTCTTTTTGCTGACCTTATAAGGGTACTGCTTCTCCCAGCCGTCCGCTTGCACTGCCTTAAACTCAGCGGCAGTAAAGCCCCGTTCCTCGCCGTCTTTAACACAGAGATATTCTTTTTCGGTCTTGTACTGCCAGCGTCCCTGCTCATCCAGCGGGCGCACCGTCAGCAGAATGTGGGCATGGGGATTGTGACCGTCCGTGTCATGGATGGCAGCGTCGGCGCACATCCCGTCTGATACAAACTGCTCCCGAATGAATTCTTGCAGCAACTCAATCTGCTCTTTACGGTTCAGCTCTATGGGCAGGGCAACCACAAACTCCCGCGCCAACCGGCTGTCCTTGGCTGTCTCCACTTCTTCCACGGCGTTCCAGAGCTTTTCACGATCTTGCCATTCCTGCGGGGCGTATTCCGGCAGAAACACCTCCTGCCAGACAAGCCCCTGCTTTTTCGTATAGTCGTGCTGTATCCCGTCATAATCGTTATACAGACGGGAACAGCTCAAATAAGCGGAAGCAGCCACGGCGGAGCGCCCCGCGCCCCGGCTGACCACTTTTGCTTCCAGATGGTAAATTGCCATCGCTCGTTCACCTCGTTTCTTTTTTCTGTTTCTCTTTCGCAAAGAGAAAATGGGCGGGCAGAACGCCCGTCCATCTCTGCGGCAAAGCTGCCGGTGGCAGGTTTGCGCAGGTAGGCGGCAACATAGGGTAGAGGATTTCTGCCCCAATTCTCTGCGCTTGTCGCAGGGAATTTGCCGTCTGCACAGACGATGACAGCAGCGCCCATAGGTGCTGTGGCATTGTCTGGAGGCTGCCGCAGCAGCCGCATCCGCCTCGCAGAGCGCACGAT
>ERZ1034952.1262-NODE-1262-length-21062-cov-7.073642_pt1 | contig 21062 bp, 14 predicted proteins | sample MGYA00520625_ERZ1034952 | MGnify/ENA primary metagenome ERZ1034952 (study PRJEB33766, sample SAMN09781773) | gut metagenome | biome: gut microbiome | host: Homo sapiens | place: Madagascar | study: EMG produced TPA metagenomics assembly of the PRJNA485056 data... | reverse complement strand
ACAGTCACCGATTCCAGGCCGGGCGCACTGACAATCGCAATCCCCTCCCCCGGCCGTCCGGTGGTGCGGACATATGCACCGCACATACCGCCCTCTGCCGTGGCCGTGTCCGGCCCCAGCAGGGCAACCGCACCGTCCACCCGGAAGGTGACGGGCAGCTGGGCATAGGAGGCAACCGTGCCGTTTTCGTCCAGGATGCGCACCCGCAGCGCCGCCATATCATAGGTGTCGCCAATGACCAAATCATTCCCGCTGGGAGTGACCTCCAAATGCAGCTTTACCGAGGTGCTTCTGGTCAACGTCCTGACGCATTTGCCGTGGCACACCGCTTCAAAGCGCCAGCGGGTGCTTTCGCCGCCCCAGTTGCCCACATATTTTCCGTACAGCGCCACACAGTCCTCATACCGCAGGCCATAGCGCATCATGGCCCAGGCAAATTTCATTTTGTAGCCGAAGGGCAGATTGGCAATGCCGTATTTTTGAGCAGCCAGCAGGCAATCCCGCAGATATTCCGCCTTGGTGTGATCGAAGCCCTCCTGGCTTTCCAGCAGCACCCCGATGGGGTCATCCATCACAAAAGGCGGATGAGGCAGGGCACTTTCCGGCGTGTGATTTAATTTCGTTACGAAGCAGTCGTTTTTATACAGCGCCACTTCGTCGGCATTGGAGAACACCACCACCGAGCCAATCTCACCGGCAGGATAGTCGCCAATGTCCATGGGAGAGCCGACTTCCAGCACCGTTCCCTCCTCGCCCTGGCTGGCATAGGCTGCCGCCGCCAGCTTGGGATTGCGGAAAGCATCCATCACACCGTGATAGCACATCCGGTCGCCGGAGCCGAAATCCTTGTGGGTCTGATAATCGAACATACACCAGCCGAAACAGCCCGCATGGTCACCGCTTTCATAAGCTGCATTCAGAACGCGCATATGCCGCATCGCCTGCTCCTGCCGCTTTGCCCAGGGATCAAAGGACTTGGTGGGGAACATATGCCCGCTGTGCTCCGAAATCAAAAATGCTTTGCTGCGGTTGGGGCTCACTTTTTTCTTGGGCTTGCAGCCCGGATTATTACCGGTGTGAGAGAAGTCATTGAAGGCATATACATCCTCCAACAGCTTGCTCTTTTCCAGATACCGCACGCCGGAGGTGGCGCGGCTGGCATCCAGCTTGTGGGCAATCTTGTTGGTTTGACGGTAGAACGCATCGTCATCTACGCTCTCGTTGATGCGCACGCCCCACAGAATAATGCTGGGATGGTTGCGATACTGCTTCACCATCTCCTCCACATTGGTGCACGCCTGCTCCTTCCACTGGGCATCACCGATGTGCTGCCAGCCTGGGATTTCCGTAAATACCAGAAGCCCCAGTTTATCGCATTCATCAATAAAATACTGACTCTGGGGGTAGTGGCTGGTGCGGACGGCAGTGCAGTGCAGCTCCTCCTTGAGAATGCGGGCATCCTCCCGCTGGAGGGATTCCGTGGCCGCATAGCCGATATAGGGGAAGCTCTGGTGCCGGTTCAGACCCCGGAGGAAGAATTTTTCTCCGTTGAGGTAGAAGCCGTCGGCGTTAAATTCCGCCGTGCGGAAGCCAAAGAGCACCTGCTCCTCGTCAACCACCTCTCCCCCATTCATCAGCCGCACCCGCAACACATAGCGGTTCGGCTCCTCCGGCCGCCAGGGACGGGCGCTGAGCCGCTGGGCGCTGACCTTCAGCTTCTTCTCCCGGCTGTGCCACAGCGTTTCGCCGGACTGGGTGAGGATGGCATAATCCACCTCGCCGGAGAAATTCTCCGTCTCCACCTCAATTTCCGCCCGGTCAACAGTGGGGGTGACAACGGTCACATCCCGGATGAAAGAGGCATTCTTTTCAATCAGCCACGCCTCCCGGTACAGTCCGCCGTAGGTCAGGTAGTCAATCACGAAGCCGAAGGGAGGCACTTCGGGATTTTCGGTGGTGTCCAGCCGGACGGCAACCTCATTCTCCCCGGGCTTCACCAGCCCCGTGATGTCCAGCTGGAAGGCGGTGTAGCCGCAGCGATGCTCCCCGGCTGCAACTCCGTTGACAAACACGGAAGCAATGTGGGCAGCGCCGTCAAATTGCAGGAAGTAACGCTTCCCGGCAATGTCCGCTGGCAGCTCCAATTTCCGGCGGTAGCCGCACACCAGCTGATAGGCTTCGTGGTCAGCGTAGTGCAGCGGAAGTTCCACCGGATTGTGGGGCAGTTCCACTGCCTCCCCTTCCCCCTGAAAATGCATAAATTCTTCGTTCCATTGGGGGGTAAATTCCCAATTGCTGCAAATGCTTGTTTTCATGTTCGTTCTCCCTGTTTTTTCTATGTTGATGGTGCTTGTTATATTTATAGAGTATTTCTCGGCTGCTCCCGTTGCGGCGCATCCCTTTGCGGCGCAGCCGCCTTGGCTTCCCCCGGGGGGAAGCTGCTGAGCGTAGCGAGGCTGATGAGGGGTGGCGACAGGTTGGTAAATGAATGCAGCTGGATGAATGGCATATGTTTCTGCTTCTTCCATTTAACGGAACAATCTATAATTTTTAGCCATCGCCACCCCTCATCAGCCAGCCTTGCCGGTTCCGAAGTGCCGTCAAGTCTGGCAGCTTCCCCCCGGGGGAAGCCAAGAACTCAGAAGCATTTAGCGATTGTCATTCAACGAGTCGCTCTATTGCGTGGGCTTCGGGTCGCCAGGTTGGCGACACCCCTACAATGGTGTGGGAAGCTTTTGCGGTACGCAAAAAAGCTCTGTCTGTCTGGATTATACTATCCCCACCGGGAAAAGTAAAGCAGCGGATAGAGAAAATCCCCTGCCTTTTTACAGGCAGGGGACAATGCTCTTATCAGCCGTTTCTGACCGCCATGAACAGGCTTTCCATCTTCCGGGAAACTTCCTCGGGCAGATAGTCAAAGCTGGTGGCGTTGCGCAGCTCCTCGGCATCGGGGTAGGAAACCGGGTCGTTGACCACTTCCTCGTCCATATACTGCTTGGACTCAGAGGCGGGCACGGAATAGCCGATGAAGTCCAGATTGGCTGCGGAGATTTCGGGAGAGCACATGAAGTTGATGAACAGCTCTGCTGCTTCCTTCTCCTGGGCGCAGGTGGGGATGCACATGGCATCGATGAACACATTGTAGCCCTGGTGTGCGGGACGGTAGAATGCCAAATCCTCGTTCTCCTCCACCATGGTCAGGTAGTCACCGGCATAGTAAGGGGCAATCCAGGCTTCCTCATTTTCCATGGCATCGAAAATCTGATCCATGACATACTGCTGCACCACAGGCTTCTGCTCGGCCAGCTTGTCGGCACAGGCCTTCAGCTCGGCCTCGTCGGTGGTGTTCACATCGTAGCCCAGCAGATACTCGGCAATGCCGAAGGCATCCCGGGAATTATCAAACATCAGAATCTTGTCGGCATACTTTTCGTTCCACAGCAGCTCCCAGCCGGTGACATCAGCCTCATCCACATACTTGGTGTTGTAGATGATGCCCACAGTGCCCCAGGTGTAGGGGACGGAATACTTATCCTCCGGGTCATAGGCCATGCCGCGGAAGCTGGGGTCGATATACTGGGCGTTGGGGATGTTGTCGTAGTTCAGCTCCTGGAGCATACCCTCCTGGCGCATCCGGCCAATCATATAGTCGGAGGGGATAATCACGTCAACGGTGATGCCGCCGCCGGAGAGCTTGGCATACATACTCTCGTTGGAATCATAGGTGGAATACTTGACCTTGATGTTGGGATAGGCTTCCTCAAAGGCAGCAATCACATCGATGGAATCATCATCGCCCTCGGCAATGTACTGACCCCAGTTGTAAACATACAGCGTCACTTTGTCGCCCTTGGCAGAAGCCACACCGGCAAAGCAGCCCAGGGTAAGCACCATGCAGAGAACCAGCGCAATCATTTTTTTCATTTATGTTATCTCCTTTCATACTACTCCATGATTAAAATGGATATTTTAACTGGAGTTTGGTATCATTTGCCATGAGCGTCCATTTTTTTCTTGTCGCCCATGAGCTGAATCACATTGGATACCACCATCAGCACGAAAATCAGCAGGAACAGCAGCGTAAACATGGCATAGATTTTGGGCTGAATGGGTTTTTTGGTGTAGGTATAGATTTCCACAGGCAGGGTGATAAAATCCATGCCGGTGACAAAATAGCTAATCACAAAATCATCCAGGCTCATGGTAAAGGCCATGATCGCGCCGGAGATAATGCCGGGCATAATCTCGTGGATGGTGACCTTGAAAAAAGCCTGGGTACGGGTGCAGCCCAAATCCATGGCCGCATTCACAAGGCTCTCATCCATCTGCTTGAGCTTGGGCATCACATTTAAAATGACATAGGGCAAATTAAAGGTGATATGCGCAACCAGCAGTGTCCAGAAGGTCAGGCTGTTGCGCTGCCCCAGCATCCGCGTGCCCACAAAAACGAACAGCAGGGAAAGAGACACACCGGTGACAATATCGGGGTTGGTCATGGGGATATTGGTCAGGTTCATGGCGAGCTTGCGCATTTTGGGGTTCAGGCCGTTGATGCCCACCGCCGCCACCGTGCCGAAGGCCGTGGCGACAAAGCTTGCCAGCACAGACACAATCAGGGAGTTGCGCAGCAGCTCCAGCAGACTGTCATCCTCAAACAGCCGCACATACTGCTTTAGGGTAAAGCCGTCAAAATGCGTAATGTTCTTGCCCGTATTGAAGGATGCTACCACCAGCACCGCCATGGGAATATACAGGAAGATGAAAATGAGGATGGTGATAAATCGGTTGGTACGCTTCATACCATCACGCCCCCTTCCTCCTCGTCACCGCCGAAGCGATTCATGATGCCGGTACACACAAACACCAGCAGCATCAGCACAATGGACAGCGCTGCACCCAGATTGGGGTTGTTGCCCTGCTTGAACTGGCGCTCGATCACGTCGCCAATCAGCACGGTGCTGGAGGAGCCCATCTTCTGGGAAATATAGAAGGTGGACACCGCCGGGACGAACACCATGGTCATACCGGAGAGAATGCCGGGCACAGACAATGGCAGCACCACCCGCCGGAAGGTCTGCACGCCGTTGCAGCCCAGGTCTTCCGCCGCCTCAATGAGCCGGTGGTCAATCTTCACGATGGTGGAGTACAGCGGCAGAATCATATAAGGAAGGTAGTTATACACCATGCCCAGCACCACCGCACCGGGGGTACGAATCAGGGTCAGGCGGCCAAAATCTGCGGGAATGCCGGAGAAAACTCCGCCCAGAGAGCGCAGCCAGTCAAAAAAGCCCACCAGCAGGTTGTTGATGATGCCCTTGTCGCTGAGCAGACCCACCCAAGCCAGGGTACGCAGCAGGAAGCTCATGCACATGGGCAGCATCACCAGCATATAAAGGAATCGCTGTGCCGTGGGGCTGCAATGGGCAATATAATAGGCCACGGGATAGCCGATAACCAGGCACACAAGCGCCGACACCAGCGAATACAGGATGGAGTGCCACAGCACCGGCATATATGCTCCCAGCTGGCGGATGTTGGTCATGGAAAATTCCCCCGTGCCGGGGTCTGTCAGGGCATAGTAGCCCACAACCCCCAGGGGAATCAGAGTAAACAGCACCATCCACACAAGGTATGGGGTGCTGAGCAGAACCGCGTTACGCTTCTTCATCCTCGGCATCCTCCGTCAGCTCGTCATACTCGGCGGAGTAGGAGCTGTAGTCGCCAAACATACCGGAATATTCACTCTTGTGCATGATGTGAATATCCTCGGGATTGAGCCGAATGCCGATGGTGGAGCCCACCGCCTGATAATCCGTGGACTGAATCAGCCACTTAAAGCCCTTGAACTCCACGATAATATCGTAGTTGAGTCCCTTGAAGGTGATGGCCGTTACCTTGCCAATCAGGTGACCCTCCTTGGGGGAAACCACATCGATATCCTCCGGGCGGATGACCACATCCACCGGTTCATTTTCTGCGAAGCCCTTGTCTACGCACTGGAACTCCCGGTCGAAGAACTTCACCCGGTAATCGCTGAGCATCACACCGTCGAGAATGTTGGATTCTCCGATGAAGTCGGCAACGAATGCGTTTTTGGGCTCATTATAAATATCCTCTGGCTTGCCAATCTGCTGAATGCGTCCCTTATCCATCACCACGATGGTATCGGACATGGACAGCGCCTCCTCCTGGTCATGGGTCACATAGATAAAGGTGATCCCCAATGCCTGCTGAATGCGCTTGAGCTCGTTCTGCATATCTTTGCGCAGCCGCAGATCCAGCGCACCCAAAGGTTCATCCAGCAGCAGCACCTTTGGTCGGTTTACCAGAGCGCGGGCGATGGCAACGCGCTGCTGCTGACCGCCGGAAAGGCTGTCAATATGCCGGTTTTCATAGCCCTTCAGGCTGACAATTTCCAGCATTTGGCGAACGCGCTGGTCAATCTCGCTTTTGGGAACCTTGGAAACCTTGAGGCCGAAGGCGACGTTATCATAAACATCCAGATGCGGGAACAACGCGTATCGCTGAAACACGGTGTTGATTTGCCGCCTATAGGGCGGTACATCGTTGATGACTTTACCGTCAAAGGTCACCGTGCCGGAGGTAGGCGTTAAAAAGCCGCCGATGATACGCAGCGTGGTGGTCTTGCCGCAGCCGGAAGGGCCGAGCAGTGTGAGGAATTCATGGTCATTGATGTAAAGATTGATACCGTCTAAAATACGTTCCCCGTCGAACTCCATGGTTAGGTCACGGAGCCTGATGAGTTCCTTGGACATTATCCTCCCCCGATTCTTTTCAAATTTATTTCGTCAAAAAAAGACACTTATAATATACTGTAAAATGATGTAATGTCAATAGGAAAAGATTCCGTGGAGAAATCTATTTTTGGGGACATACCGAGTCTATGCCCACACATCGGATTCCAAAATCCCCCGACTGATCCGCGGCCTTATTTCCCTGATTCAGAACAGCTTCGCCAATACGCCAATGCAGTACCGCTAAAAAGATGTTTAAGAGATACACATTTTGTCCATACTCAGCAGCGGAGGTGTTCTAAGTGAACAATAAGAAGCAAGGCCTCGACCCGAGATTTGCAGCGCTGATTCTGGTGCTGGCGGTTGTGGCCTCCGGTGTTGCAATCCTGCTGTCCCGCAAGGGGAATGACCAGGCGCAGGAGGCAGCCATTGAAGCCCCGCTGGTTGACAATCTGGCCGAGAGTACACAAACAAGTACCCTTCCGTCGGAGCGTGCGGCAACCAGCCCGTCCACCAATTCCGATTCCGCCGCTTCCGTCATTGCCACCGTGCCGCAGTTGGAAAATATTGAGCTTCTATCCACTGCGGCGGCGAGCGGTGAGCTGGAAACCATTCTCCCTGTGGGCGGGGAAACAATCGCCGCCTATGCCATGGACTGTCTGAGCTACAACGAGACCACCCGTGACTGGCGCGTCCACAACGGCATTGACCTGGCCGCTGAGGAGGGCGCACCGGTGGTTGCCGCCGCAGACGGCACGGTTTACACCACCTATGAGGATGACAGCCTGGGCTATACCGTGGTCATCCGCCACGCCGGCGGCTATACCACCCGCTATTCCAGTCTTCAAAAAGACCTGTGCGTAGAACCGGGGGACACCGTAACCATGGGGCAAACCATCGGCTATGCCGGGGATACCGCCCTGGTGGAAACCGTAATGGGCGCTCACGTCCATTTCAGCGTCAGCTGTCAGGATGCACCCATGAATCCCTCTGATTTCCTGAAAATAGAATAAAAATGCCCGCCGCACCGGCAGGAACATGACAATTCTCCTCCTTGTAAACTTTTTAACCACCAGGCATCCGGGATTTTTCTCGGGTGCCTATTTTTTACGCAAATTGGAGGTTTCATCCCAGCGCTTCGTGCCAAAAAAGTTTCCCGGCTGGATGAATTTCCAGCCGGGAATGCTTTTTATTCTTCTTCCTTGGGTTCTTCCGCGGGGGCTTCCTCGGTGGAAGATTCCTGGATGGCGGGCTTCTGAGCGGCGTTGACGAAGCTCATCAGCTCCTCGCCGGTGATGGTTTCCTTCATCAGCAGGAACTCAGCCACCTCGTCCAGCAGCGCCCGGTGCTCCTTCAGCAGGTTCAGGGCATCGGCATAGCTTTCGTCCAGCAGCTGCTTGACCTCCTGGTCAACCACAGCGGCAGTGGACTGAGCACAGTCCATATAAGCCTGGCCGTCCAGGTACTCATGCTCCACAGCAGCGGTGGTCATAAGCCCCAGCTTCTTGCCCATGCCGTACTGGCTGACCATATTCCGCGCCAAAGCGGTGGCACGCTGCAAGTCATTGGCGGCACCGGTGGTCTGGACACCGAAGGCCACCTGCTCAGCGGCACGGCCACCCACCAGGGTGCGCAGCTCGGTTTTCAGCTCCTCCAGGGTGTTGAGGAACTTCTCCTCCTCGGGCATCTGCATGGTATAGCCCAGGGCACCGGAGGTATGGGGCACAATGGTAATCTTGGACACGGGCTGGGAATGCTTCTCCAGGGCGGCAACCAATGCGTGACCCACCTCATGATAGGATACCAGCCGCTTTTCCGTATCGGTCATGACGGTGTGTTTCTTTTCCGTACCGGCGATGACCGTCTCAAAGGAGGCCAGCAAATCCTCCTGGGTGACCAGCTGGCGGCCATGGCGCACGGCGCGGAGGGCGGCCTCGTTCACCAGGTTTGCCAGGTCGGCACCCACTGCACCGGCGGTGGCCTGGGCAATCTTCTTCAGGTCAACGTCGTCACTGAGCTTAATCTTGCGGGTGTGCACCTTGAGGGTATCCAGTCGGCCTTGGAGGTTGGGGCGATCCACGATGATGCGCCGGTCAAACCGGCCGGGACGCAGCAGCGCCTTGTCCAGAATCTCCGGGCGGTTGGTGGCGGCCAGGCACACGATACCCTTGGAAGGCTCGAAGCCGTCAATTTCATTGAGCAGCTGGTTCAGCGTCTGCTCCTGCTCGGAGTTATTGCTGTAGCGGTTATCCCGGGAGCGACCCACGGCATCGATTTCGTCAATGAAAATGATGCAGGGGGCAACTTTGGCGGCCTGCTGGAACAGGTCACGCACCCGGCTGGCACCCATGCCCACGAACATTTCTACAAAGTCGGAGCCGGAGATGGAGAAGAAGGGAACCCCTGCCTCTCCTGCCACAGCCTTGGCAAGCAGCGTCTTGCCGGTACCGGGAGAGCCAACCAGCAGCGCACCCTTGGGAAGCTTGGCGCCGATTTCGGTGTACTTCTGGGGATTGTGGAGGAAATCAATGATTTCGGCCAGGGACTCCTTGGCTTCGTCCTGACCGGCCACATCCTTAAAGGTCACGCCGGTCTCCTTTTCCATATACATTTTCGCCTTGCTCTTGCCGAAGCCGCCCATCATGCCCTCGCCGCTCATGCGTTTGGTAATCATGCGCATGAATACAAACAGGATGGCAAAGGTAATGGCGTAGTACAGAACCATCATAATCATGGAATTATCTTCCGTGATTTGACGGGTGACTTTCACGCCCATGCTCTCCAGCCGCTGCGCCAGCACCAGGTAATCGCCGCCGCTGGGCAGACCAGTATAGCAGGCCTTTTGCATGGAGGCAGGCTTGGCAGCCTCGGTTTTGGTCAGGTAGACCACGCGGTCATAGCGGAAGTCTACCTCAGCCAGATTGTTGTCATTGATGGCTTCCAGAAATTCGCTGACACTGGTTTCGGTGTACTGGCTGCCGGAGATGGAATTGTACACCCAGCTGATGAGCAGCACCAGCGCCAGGGTAATAATCAGCGCCGTCCAGATGCTGCCCTTCGGGAAATTGTCCATTGGACCTTTTTGATTCTTGGGATTTTTGGATTCAGAACTCATAACTCAACCTCACCTTTAGGGGGATGCCCCATTTCCATTCAGGAATTTGTGCTATCATAACATACTTTTTTCAATTCGGCAATGAATGATTCTAGTTTTAACTGTTATCTTTCTGTTAATTCTTTTTTAAGGCAGCTGTGCTGCCGGACAGTGACGCACAGGGCTTGTACCAATACATTGGTTTCCTGCCGTATCGATACAAGCCCCGTGGCATCACTAAAAAATTCCTATTGTATATCAAAAGAAAATCTGATATAATGGGACAGAGTTATAGTTCAATTTCCCAAGAAAACGGAGGATTCCAATATGTACGAAAAGAATCGCCGCCCGGAGCGGGTCGCTCCCGCCGCTCCCGTTGAGGAGACCGAGGGTCAGCTGGAGGGCAGAAACGCCTTGCAGGAGGCGCTGAAAAGCGGGCGCACGGTGGACAAGGTTTTCATTGCCGCCGGAGAAACGGACCGCGCCTTGCAGCGGCTTGCCGCCGAAGCAAAGGAAGCCGGTGCGGTTGTGGTGCCGGTGGATCGCCGCAAGCTGGATGCCATGTCCTTTACCCGGGCACATCAGGGCGTGATTGCGCTGGTGGCCGCTCATGTATATTATTGTATCGACGACATTTTGGAGGAAGCCGCTTCCCGTGGCGAAGCACCCCTGATTGTCATCTGTGACGAGCTGTCCGACCCCCACAACCTGGGTGCCATTCTCCGCAGCGCCGAGTGTGCCGGTGCCCACGGCGTGATTATTCCCAAGCGCCGCAGCGTTGGCTTGACCGCCACCGTTGCCAAGGCCTCCGCCGGTGCCATTGAATACATGAAGGTAGCCCGGGTCACCAACATCAACAACGCCATCGCCGAACTGAAGGAAAAGGGCGTTTGGGTATTCGGCACTGCCGCCGAAGGTTCCATTCCCATGTACCAGGCAAACCTCACCGTCCCCGCTGCCATTGTGATTGGCAACGAGGGAGACGGCATGAGCCAGCTGGTGCGCAAAAATTGCGATGTAATGCTGAATATCCCCATGAAGGGACATATCAGCTCCCTCAATGCGTCCGCAGCCGCCTCTATTCTGCTCTATGAAGCCCTGCGTCAGCGTCTGGGCTGATTGGGAGGGTGCTTATGGACAATGAAGAAAAGGAACTCGGCTTTAACCTGGAGCTTGTGATGCAGCAGCTCCACGAGGCATCCACCCAGGATGACCCCGCCGGGAACACCGGCGAGATTGCCGATATTCTGAGCAACCTGGAGGATGCACCGGAGGAAGCCCCCTTTGCCGATGCGGACAGCGACATTGCCGCTCAGGCAAGCCAGCTGTTCTCTGAGGCCGCCGAGGATGTGCCTGCCGCCCCCGCCGATTTCGATACCACCGGCCCTCTGCCCGACCTCTCCCAGGCCTTCCAGGCACAGGCGGATGCCGAAGCCAGTGAGCCTGCGGCGGAAGCCCCGGAGGAGCCACCTCTCCAGCCCGAACCCACGATGCGGATGGATGCGCCCCCCCAGGAGCCGGAAGCCCCTGACGAGAGCGCAGATGCCATCCGCCTTGCCCACAACGACCGGCTTCGGGAGCTGAAACGCAAAATTGTCGCCGGCCCCGAAAAGCGGTACTACACCCTCAGCGAGCAGGGCGTGGGCAAGCTGCAAATTGCAATCATTCTCAACGTTATCATCCTTCTGCTGTGCGGCCTGGGCGTTTTTCTCGATGCCAAGGGCATGATTCCCGCCAGCCGCAATAAATTTATGGTGTATTCCCAGGTGCTGGGCATGATGGTTTCCGGTTTGCTGGGCATCGGACTGATTCTCGATGGCCTGGACGACCTGATTCACCTGCACTACAGCCTGAACACCACCTTAGCCGTCACCTTTGTCGCCTGTATGGCAGATGCCTGGTTCAGCCTGGACGAGCAGCGGGTTCCCTTCTGCTCCGCCTTTGTGCTGCAAATGGTGGTGGCACTGCTGGCGCGCTACTATTCCCGCTCCACCGAAATGATGCAGCTGGACACCATGCGCAAGGCCAGCTCCCTGACAAGTCTTGTCAAAGAGCCTCAGTACTACGCCAAGCGCACCGGCATTCTGCGGGGACAGGGCGATGTGGAGGACTTTATGGACACCTACTCCAGTCCCTCCGCCCCTGCCCGCGTGCAGCAGGTGTATGCCTTTGTGGCGCTGCTGGCCTGCATCGGCATTGCTGCACTGACCTGGATGCTCCATGGTCCGAGCATGGCCATGAAGATTTTCTCCACCTCCCTGCTGGTCTCTGCTCCCGCCGGTTATTTCCTGGCGCTGGTAAGACCGGCGGCACTGCTGGAAAAGCGGCTGCATATGGTTGGTGCCGTCATCTGCGGCTGGCAGGGCGTGAAAAAGCTCTGCGGCAAGGCTGTGGTTCCCCTGCGGGAGAAGGATTTGTTCCCCCGCGGCTCCACCAAGCTCAACGGCATCAAGTTCTATTCCGATCGCCCCAGCGTCGAGGTGGTGTCCTATACCGCCTCTCTGATTTTTGAAGCAGGCGGCGGGCTGGTTCCCCTGATGCGGAATCTGCTGAATGGCCGGGGCGGCACGCAGTACCCGGTGGATGCTTTCCGTGACTACGGTCAGGGCAGCATCGGCGGCGAAATCGAGGGCGAGTCCGTCCTGATTGGCAGCTCCGAATTTTTGCAGTCCATGGGCGTGGATATTCCCCAGGGCACCATGGTAAACCAGGCGCTGTATGTGGCCATTGATGGAGTGCTGTGCGCCGTGATTGCCATCTCCTATGCAAAGATGCGCTCTGCCTCCGCCGGTATCGTCTCCCTGTGCGGCTGCCGCAGGCTCCGCACGGTGCTGCTGGCCGGGGACTTTATGATGACCGACAGCCTGATTCGGGAGAAATTCTCCATCCGCACCAAACGCCTGATTTTCCCCTCTGCCGAGGAACGGGCGGAACTGTCCGCCAGACAGCCTGACCCCGAAGCCGATGTGCTGGCGCTGGTCACCCGGGATGACCTGATTTCCTCCGCCTATGCCATCACCGGTGCCATGAGCCTGCGCCGCTCCTGCATTGTTGGCTCCATCATCGGCATTTTGGGCGGCATCACCGGTCTTGTGATTATGCTGGCGCTGTCCTATCTGGGTTCCACCGAGCTATTAACCCCTGCACGGGTGCTGCTGTATCAGCTGGCATGGATGATTCCCAGCTTCCTTGCCACCGAGTGGACACGGGTTGTTTGAGATTCTTTTCCCCCACTGCGTCTTTTCAACGCAGTGGGGGCGTTTTTTCACCAAAACCCGGACTGGATTTTTGTATGAATTGCACAGAAACACAAATGTCCGTAGTCTATTATATACAATTTCGCAACTTGACGAAAATAACCATTGAAATTCAGCTTCCGTTCGTGTATAATGTCGCTATTCGGGTGTCTCAAGGCACACCGTCCCGAAAGGAGTTATGCAATCATGTACACTGTCAACGCCATTCGCAATGTCTGCCTGCTGGGTCACAGCGGAAGCGGCAAGTCCGCTCTGGCAGAGAGCTTACTTTACATGACCGGTGCCATTGACCGGATCGGCAAGAACGCCGACGGCAACACCGTTAGCGATTACGACCCCGAAGAAATTCGCCGTCATATTTCCATTTCCACCTCTGTGATTCCTCTGGAATATCACAACACCAAGATTAACCTGCTGGATACCCCCGGTGGTTTCGACTTCTCCGGTGCCGTTATGGAAGCCCTCCGCGCTGCCGATGCAGCCATTCTGGTTCTGTCCGCCAAAGACGGCATCACCGTTGGCTTTGAAAAGGCATGGAAATACTGCGAGGAGCGCAATATGCCCCGCTTTGTCTACATCTCCAAGGTAGACGAGGATAATTCCGATTACAACGCCACCTTCAACGCTCTGCGGGAGCGCTACGGCAATAAGATTGCCCCTGTCATCGTCCCCATCTGGAACGCCGCCAAGAAGGTTACCGGCATCATCGACGTGCTCAATAAGCGCGCCTATGAGATGCAGAACCTGAAGCGGGTGGAAATTGAGGTTCCTGAGGACAAGGTTTCCGTTATTGAGGAATTCAACGATGCCCTGAAGGAAGCCGTTGCCGAAACCGATGAGGCTCTGATGGATCGCTTCTTTGAAGGCGACGACTTTACCTACCGCGAAATGATGACCGGCCTGCACCGCGGCGTGTCCGACCTGAGCCTGTTCCCCGTGCTGTGCGGCTCCGGCGTTACCTGCCTGGGCAGCCTGATGCTGATGGATCACATCATTGAGCTGCTGCCCAACCCCGTGGAAGGCAACTATCACAAGGCCACCACCGCTGACGGCAAGGTGGAGGAGTTTGTGGTCTCCCCCGGCGGTGTTCCCTCTGCCTTCGTGTGGAAAACCGTTTCCGACCAGTTCGGTAAGTTCTCCTATGTGAAGGTGCTCTCCGGTGAAATCAATGCCGACACCACCCTGGTGAACTCCCGCACCGGCGAGACCGAGAAGCTGGGTCGCCTGTATACCATGTGCGGCAAGAAGAACACCGAGGTCAAGGCTCTGACCTGCGGCGACATCGGTGCCATCGGCAAGATGGACAAGGTGAAAACCGGCGATACCCTGTGCGACCCCAGAAAGGTGGTCAGCCTGAAGCAGATTCCCTATCCCGCTCCCTGCTACTCCATGGCCATTGCCCCCAAGGTGCGTGGTCAGGAAGAGAAAGTGGGCACCGGCCTGAACCGGCTGAACGAGGAAGATCCCTCCTTCTCCACCTACATGAACCCCGAAACCAAGCAGCTGATTCTCTCCGGCACCGGCGACCAGCAGCTGGATGTGCTGGTTTCCAAGCTGAAATCCCGCTTTGGCGTGGATGCTGTTCTCAGCCCCGCCAAGGTTGCCTACCGGGAGCGCATCAAGAAAACGGTGGAGGCTCATGGCCGCCACAAGAAGCAAACCGGCGGCAGCGGTCAGTTCGGTGACGTGTGGATTCGTTTTGAGCCCCAGGACGAGCAGGACGATATGATTTTCGCAGAGGAAGTCTTTGGCGGCTCCGTGCCCAAGAATTTCTATCCCGCCGTTGAAAAGGGCATCCAGGAAGCCGTTCAGAAGGGTCCCCTGGCCGGGTATCCCATGGTGGGCTTGAAGGCTGTGCTGTACGATGGCTCCTACCATCCCGTTGACTCCAACGAAATGGCATTCAAGATGGCCGCCATTCTGGCCTTCAAGGAGGCCATGCCCAACGCCATGCCCACATTGCTGGAGCCGATTGGCGCACTGGCAGTCACCATCCCCGACAGCTATATGGGCGATGTGATTGGCGACCTGAATAAGCGCCGTGGCCGCGTGATGGGCATGAACCCCACCGGTGATGGCAACACCGTTGTGGAGGCCGAGGTTCCCATGGCCGAGATGGGCAGCTATGCCATCGACCTGCGCGCCATGACCCAGGCTCGTGGCTCCTTCACCCTGAAGTTCGACCGCTACGAGGAAGTGCCCAAGGCCAACCAGGCAAAGATCATTGCCGATGCCAAGGCCGCTGAGGGTTAAACAAAACATCTGATAAAACCCGCTCCCAGAAAAGGCGGGTGTCCGTAACACAGTAATTCTATGAATTATCTATTACGGCATCTGTCTTGCAGGGTTGGTAACATGAAAATAGGCGATACCTAGTCTTTTCGACTGGGTATCGCTTATTTTTTTATGAAATGTGTATCTCGATGCGTATATTTTAGATTTCACATCGTTGTTTGAAATGCCACTGAGTTTTTGATAGAGATTACTCAAAAGGGTATTCTGATACAGGCTTCATGGTGATCTCAAGGTGTTCATAGGAAGCGATAATGGATATTGCTTCTTTTTCTGAGATAGGCTCCAATGTAATATCCTGTCCAGTCAAATCCGGGCTGCGAAACCACGGATTATCAGGACTTTTATCCACATCGTAGCGCAAATACTCGATTAACTCAGCCTGATCGCCTTTCAACTGATAATAGCGATATGTTTTATTAACCGGACCATAGTGCTGGACTGCTTCAATAATACCATTCTGGCACGGGGCGATACTGCCATCACTCACCATTCTGTAAGGACGAACCCCACCATCAACCATGGTATAGATTGTAACGCGTCCGTCTTCGCTCCAAATCAGTTCATCTATGCCATCATCATTCAGATCCTGAATATTATATTTCCAACGGGGCCACTGTTCTTCTGGAGAAGTTAAGCGCAATAGGATTTTCTCTTCGTAATTGTTGAATTCCTCAACATAGTTTCCATTTCCTTCAGAGAACTGTACTTTCTCATTCAGGGGATATTCTGTCAGAGGCAGGAAGGTGATCGGTACTCGTACGAAGGAGTTCATAATGCTTTCAAATTCTTCTTTCGTGATAACCTCGTACTTGTTCCAAGACTCCATATCACCCTTTTGGTATTCTCCCTCTGGATGACCGGGAACATATTTCAAGTTTGCAACACCATTCGTAGTCCCGTTATCGGCATGGGTAAAGAAATAATTGGTGCCCCAGGGTACCAGAACATAACCGACTGTCTGATTCTCGCAAGGGAATAGAATCGCAGCCGCATCGGCAAACTGCTCTGTTTCTCCATCTACTTCCCAGTAAATTGCTAAGCAGTAGCCATCACGACCAATCAGCAGATCGTCCACACCATTTCCATCAATGTCATAAAAAGCAAACCCTAAATCATTTACTTCTTCGTAGGTTCTACCTTCGAGGGCTTGCCGAACCCATGCAGAGAAATCTCCTTTCTTCAAGGAATCTTTCCACTGGGCTTCCATTTTGAGCCATTCCTGATGTTCTAACGCATCTAATCTCTGAATTTCATTTTTCGCAGATTGCCACTCGTCTGGCGAAAGTGTATGAGGAACAATGGAGAAATCAAATAGGTCTGCAACCATTTCCATGGTTCCTTTTGTCATAGTAAAGATACCCACATGGGGGTCAAAATGTACGCAGAATGTGCCGTTTTTGCGCTCTGCTATGATCAATGCATCATCTTCACCCAACGCCAAAAGTGCGGTTTCTCCATCGGGCATTGTATATATCCACTCTTGGAAGCTATCTAGATTTTCAACGCAAATATAATAATATTTGAAATATCCTTTTTGGTAATACTGGAAGTCAGCGTGGATGGTGTAAGGCCACTTCAACAGTTCGTTGTCTGGTTCAATATCTACGATGATATCAAAGGTTCCCTCCGGGTGGAAAATACCACCTTGATACTTTATTTCAGCATAAGGTTTGGACTTACAAACACCGGGAAGATGCAAGGATTCCAGCAGAACATATCCTTGATTATAGCTTACATCAATACCATCGCTTAGCATTTTCAAGCCGTATTTTTGTGCAATCTCCTGCATTTTTTCTGTATTGGTTATATTATCTCCACCCGTGGAGTCGATATAGTCCCTGAATTCCTTCACCGCTTGTTGATTTGGACTGTCGGAATAACCTTGTACAGATAGAACTTCAATAGTTTTCTCTTTTGCCCCAATAACTTCCCAGTTGGGACCATAGTGTTCTGGATTTGTTACAGAGTACTCACCGATTTTCATATCATGCAAGCTCAACACATAAACGACAGCACAGCCCACCAAAAGTAGCGTCAGCGCAATCACAGCGGCAATCAACCATATCTTCCGTGTGGATAGACGCTTGATCTGCGCTTTCTGCTTACCCTGACGGAATTCCTCCGCACTGATCACATAGGAATCCTTTACGCTTCCAAAGCCAACCAGCAAATCCATTGCTTTCATACATATCCCTCCTCACTGAGCTTTTTCCGCAGTTTCCCACGCAGCCGATGGAGCATGGATGTCACCTTGCTCTGACTGAAACCGGAAACCTCAGAAATGGTCTGAATGGAATCCAGATACCAGTACCGGCACAGGAACACATTCCGTTCTGTCTCCGGCAGGGAAGACAGGAACGCATTCAGAACCCGTGTCAATTCCTTTTTCGCCAGTTCGGTTTCCACATTGCGGGTGTCCACGCATTCTTCCAATTCATCCAGTGCGAGAATGATCTCCCCGCCGCCCCGCTTTTTTGCGCTGAGCTTGCGCCAGCGGTCAATGGAAATGTGCCGGGTCATTTTGGCAAGAAAAGCGTTCAGAAAGTTGGGACGCCGGGGCGGAATCGTATTCCACGCTGCCAGATATGTATCGCTGACGCTTTCTTCAGAATCCTCCCGGTTGGAGAGAATGTTGTAGGCGATACTGTAGCAGTACCCGCCGTACTTTTTGTCTGTTTCTTCAATGGCCTGTTCAGACCGCTCGAAGAACAAGGCAATGATACCCTGATCCTCCAAGGAATCACCTCCAGTGTTTTTTCGTTTCACTTATATAGGCGTAAAAAGGGAGGAAGATATTGCATGGGATTTGAAAAAAATTTTGTGAGAGTATTTTACCACCGAAGCGCAGGTTCTTCAAGCAAGCTTCACCATAGAAGATCGGCAGTCAAGAGGAACGGGACACCTGAAGTCCCTTAGGATACTAAGGGCGCACTTCTATACGGGTATTCCCCGTATGTGCGCTCTGCGAGACCGAACAGCCCGGACACCGGAATATCCGGGCTGTCAACAAAGCGAAGGGCAAACGGGGTGTTCCGCTGACCACCAATGTTCCCTATGTGGGCATTGAGGAGCTTGACCCCTATGCCCTGAGAGAACTGGTGAAGGCAATCTATGTGGATGCTCCGGTGAAAGTCAACGGCAAGCGCACCCAGCACATCCACATCCAGTATGACGGTATTGGATTCATCCCTCTGGACGAACTTCTGAGAGAAGAAACGGCGTGACCGAAGCCACGCCGTCCCTCGAAAACCAACGGTTTTCAGATTTTTGAATTTAACTGTCTTACGAACACCCCGCTAATGGGGGCGGGTTTTTACCCCACCCGTCCGGTAACCGGCGTGTCGGCACAGCGTTCCCCGCGTCTTTCCGTCACATAAAATTAAGAGTTTTTTAAGTTGCAAAACCTGCATCTATGGATTATAATGGGTGTAAATTGATTATTGTGTCGTGAGAGACCGGTTTTTTACGAAACCGACTTCCATTGGACATAAGGAGGATTCAATATGTTCTACAAGAAGAATTCTGCATTGATCGCCGGGACGCTGGCGCTCTGCCTCAGTGCTTCCCTGCTCACCGGCTGCGGCAATCAGGCCGCCGCCCCCACCGATGCCCCCGCAGTAACAGAAGCTCCCGCCGCCGAAACCGTTGCCCCCACCGCTGCTGTGTCCACCGGCAATCTGGCACAGGTGGAAACCGAGGGAAGCCTGGCTTCCTGGGAGCTGAATGCCGCTGTTTGGAGCAGCAGCAATGGCGCAACCGTATCCTTCACCGGCATTCCCAGAGCCTACGAAAAGGGGCAGTCCGCCTCCTTCGTTGTCCGTCTGGAGGGCAAGGAAGTGGAAAACGTTGCCTGCAACTGGGACGGCCAGTATTACACTGCCTCTGCTGACCTGGAGGCCGCCGACGGCTACGAATATGAATGCGTCATCTTCCCGCCCCAGGGTGTTGGCGAGCACTATACCCTCAGCGATGCCTATGATTCCCTGGTGTACATGAAGCGCGCCCTGGATGCCTACTGCAACCTCTACATCTCCGACTTCAAGGAGGAGGGCGGCAAGTTTGTAGTCACCGCCGGGTGGGCCAGCGTCCAGCTGCCTCAGCTGTCCAACACGCCGGTCAGCTTCCAGAAGGCACAGCTGCAATTCATGCTCAACGGCGAAACCATCGAAACCAAGGACATTGACCTCCCCAAAGGCGAGGGCGAGGGCAGCTATGAAACCAGCCTTTCCGACATCAGCTTTACCATCCCCAAAATGGACGACGACTACCAGCTGGATTTGATGCTGACCGTCACTCTGACCGATGGGACGGAGCTGTCCTCTGCCGGCGGCAGCTGGTTCTATAACAACGGTGAGCTGAAAATGGCTGCCGGTTAATCCCCGTTTTTTCCCGGCACACTGTTTTTTCGGTGTGCCGGTTTTTCGTGTGCCAGACCCCTGCGGTAAAATCAATTCCACAACAATCCGCTTTCTTTTCTTTTCGCCGGAAAATCACGGCTTGCCTGTGTTTCACGAAGAATCCCTCCTTACAAGGGTGCCTATTTCCTGTCAATGTATTTTTTTCACAAATTTCGTTCGCTCCTGTTCCTTTTTATGTGAATACTATAAAAACCGAAAAAAAAGAAAGTTTTGGGATTGATTTTGGCAGCGCTTTGGCATACAATAAGAGCTGTACGGAATTTGTACACACAGAAACTGCAATTACAGACAGAAGGTGGGATTTTATGCTGAATATTGTTCTTGTTGAGCCTGAAATTCCCCAGAACTGCGGCAACATTGCCAGAACCTGTGCCGCTACCGGAAGTCGGCTCCATCTGATTCGCCCTTTGGGATTCGACATCTCCGAAAAGGCGGTCAAGCGGGCAGGTCTTGACTACTGGCATCTGGTTGAGGTTTTCGATTACGACAGCCTTGACGATTTCTTTGCACGAAACAATGTAACAGAAATGTGGTGCCTGTCCACCAAAGCCCCCCGGAGCTACACGGAGGCAGAATTCCATGACGGCTGCTACCTGTTCTTCGGCAAAGAAACCAAGGGGCTCCCCGAGGATTTTCTGGCTGCCCATTACAATTGCTGTGTTCGGATTCCCATGTGCTCCGAAGCCAGGAGCCTGAATCTGAGCAACGCCGTTGCCATCACCACCTATGAGGCACTGCGTCAGCTCTCTTTTCCCAACCTAAAGGATTATGGCAAAATGAGGGGATAACCCCCCACAAAAATCTGAATGGAGGAACTTACTATGAATTACAACAAGAAGTCCATCGAGGATATCGACGTCACCGGCAAGCGGGTGCTGTGCCGCTGCGACTTCAACGTCCCCACCAAGAACGGCAAAATCACCTCCGACAAGCGTATTGTCGCTGCCATGCCCACCATCAAGTACCTGGTGGACCACAATGCCAAGGTTATCCTGTGCTCCCACATGGGCAAGCCCAAGGGTGAGTGGAAGCCCGAGCTGAGCCTTCAGGTGGTTGCAGACCGCATCTCCGAGCTGCTGGGCAAGCCCGTCATCATGGCCAAGGATGTGGCCGGTGAAGACGCTCACGCCAAGGCTGCCGCTCTGAAGGACGGCGAAGTGATGCTGCTGGAGAACACCCGTTTTGAGAAGGGCGAGACCAAGAACGATCCCGAGCTGAGCAAGGCTCTGGCTTCCATGGCTGA
>ERZ1034952.1259-NODE-1259-length-21070-cov-7.534618_pt1 | contig 21070 bp, 23 predicted proteins | sample MGYA00520625_ERZ1034952 | MGnify/ENA primary metagenome ERZ1034952 (study PRJEB33766, sample SAMN09781773) | gut metagenome | biome: gut microbiome | host: Homo sapiens | place: Madagascar | study: EMG produced TPA metagenomics assembly of the PRJNA485056 data... | reverse complement strand
GTACCACATCGAGGAAATGATGTAAGCGATAGCATCGCCGGTCAATGACGCTGTGTAGCATCCAACCCGGTGCTTGCTAAAATCCGGGGGTGCGGGCGGATGCGATCCGCCCCTACAGAGCGTCATTCTTCATCTTCGTTTGGTCAGCGGCATACAGAAGCAGGCGATGGCGATACATCCGCAGAAAATCCAGGACTCCACACACTTGCCGAATAAAATTCCCAGTCCGAAGCAGAACAGACAGCAGCAGTATAGGTCTTTTCTGCGACACATTTGCATATCCTCCTATCAAAAAAGCTGCCGGAGAGGTTCTCCAGCAGCTTTTGTGTTATTCCATTCTATGCGGGTCTGACGAAAATTGAATCATACCAAACTCTAATTAAAATATCCATAAAGATATTTTAATTGCCCGCAGGGCAAAGAGTTTGCATGAGACGTGTTTTGCGATTTCTTTCCTTATAAATCGCAAAACTGGCAGCGCTGCTAAGCGATGCCTCCCTGATTAAAATCGCAATTTTAATCAGGGAATAGTATCAGCCGCCCAGATATGCCTTGCGCACTTCATCGGATTTTGCCAGCTCCGCGCCTGTTCCAGACAGCGTGATGTTGCCGGTTTCCAGCACATAGGCGCGGTCGGCAATCTGAAGCGCCTTGCGGGCGTTCTGCTCCACCAGCAGAATGGTTGTTCCCTGCTTGTGCAATTCCTTTATAATCTCGAAAATCTGGTCAACCAGAATGGGAGCAAGTCCCATGGATGGCTCATCCAGCATCATCAGCTTAGGGTGGCTCATGAGGGCGCGGGACATGGCAAGCATCTGCTGCTCGCCGCCGGACAAGGTCCCGGCTACCTGTTTGCGCCGCTCCTTCAGCCGGGGGAACAGCTGGAAAACCATCTCTAAGTCCTGGGGGTCGACGGCCTTTTTGATAAACGCGCCCATCTCCAGATTCTCCTGCACGCTCATTTGCAGGAAAATGCGGCGGCCTTCCGGAACGTGTGCCAGTCCTTTCCCCAGGAGCTTGTAGGAATCGATGTGGGTGATGTTCTCGCCGCAGAAGGTGATGGAGCCCTGGCGGGGGTGCATCAGGCCGGAAACGGTTTTCAGGATGGTGCTTTTACCGGCACCGTTGGCACCAATCAGCGCCACAATTTCACCCTCGTTTACTTCAAAGGAAACACCCTTGATGGCGTGAATCGCACCATAGTACACATGGATGTCGTCAATGTTCAGCATACTCATTTATGCGTCCTCCTTGCCCAGATAAGCCTCGATAACGGTGGGATTCTGGCGGATTTCCTCCGGCGTGCCCTTGGCAATCAGGCGGCCATAGTTCAGCACGGCAATGGTTTCGCACACGTTCATCACCAGGTTCATGTCATGCTCAATCAGGAAAATAGCAATGTGGAAGGTGTCGCGGATGCGGCGAATCTGATGCATCAGCTCGGTGGTTTCGCTGGGGTTCATACCGGCGGCGGGTTCGTCCAGCAGGATGATGCTGGGATTGGTGGCCAGAGCACGGACAATCTCCAACCGGCGCTGCACGCCGTAGGGCAGGGAACCGGCCTTCTGGTCGGCCAGGTCAGCCAGTCCCATGAAGTCCAGCAGCTCCATGGCTCGCTGGGTTGCCTTGCGTTCGGCAACATAGTAGCTGGGCAGATGGAACATACTGGAGAAGAAATTGCACTTGATTTGATTGTGCATACCCACTTTTACGTTGTCCAGGACGGTCATGTCGGTAAACAGGCGAATATTCTGGAAGGTACGGGCAATGCCCAGCTTCGTCACCTTATGGGTGGACATCCCCTTGGTGTCGATGCCGTTAATCAGCACAGAGCCGCGGGTGGGCTGATACACACCGGTAAGCAGGTTGAAGATGGTGGTCTTGCCTGCGCCGTTGGGGCCGATCAGGCCGCAGATTTCTGTGGGGCCCAGAGAGACGTTGAAGCTGTCCACAGCGGTCAGGCCGCCAAAGTCGATGCCCAGGTTGCGCACATCCAGCACCAGGGGCTTGCCGGCATCGGATTCCCGGTAGGTATTAAAAGTAGGAATCTGTACGGTCTTTTTGGGATAATGGTTATTCATTTCACCTCAGCCTCCTTTGTCTGCTTTACGAACATATGCTTTACCTTGTCAACCAGAACGGAGTTCCACTCACTGACCTTGGGGGACCAGGTAAACAGCATCACAAGAATCAGCACAACGGCGTAGATAATCATGCGGTAGTCATTGAGGCCGCGCATGGCCTCCGGCAGAATGTACAGCACCGTGGCGGAAATGACGCTGCCCAGAATGTTGCCCATGCCGCCCAGCACCACGAAGACCAGAATGTTGATGGAGGTGTTGAAATTGAACTTGGCTGCATCCAGGGAGGAGAAATTCAGGCCGTACAGCGCACCGGCCATACCGGCCAGGAAAGCGGAAACCACAAATGCCTTCATGCGGAAGGCGGTGACATTGATGCCCACGGACTCGGCGGCAATCCGATTGTCCCGGACGGCCTTGATGGCGCGCCCCTCCTTGGAGTTGATGATGTTCAGCACGACAAACAGAGTAAACAGCACCAGGCCGAAGCCAATGGCAAAGGTGGAAATTCGCTTGATGCCGGTGATGCCCATGGCACCGGAGAGAATCCACTTGTGCCCTTTGCCAATCAGCTTGGGCTTTGCGGTAGCCAGCACGAAGCGGAAGCCGCTGTCGTCAATGCCCACATACATATTGCCAATCAGGTTTTTCATGATTTCGCCGAAGGCCAGCGTCACAATGGCCAGATAGTCGCCCCGGAGACGCAGCACGGGAATGCCGATGATAAAGCCGATGATACCGGCCAGCAGTCCGCCGAAGACCATGGCCAGAATCAGCCGCAGTACAGGGCTGGGCACGGTGTCCTTGAGGAGCGTTGCCAGAACCACGCCGGAAAACGCACCCACACCCATGAAACCTGCGTGTCCCAGGCTCAGTTCACCGCACACACCCACCAGCAGGTTCAGGGAGACGGCCAGCACGATATAGCAGCACACGGGAACCAGATAGCCGGTGACGGCGCTGCCCAGCTTGCCCTGATTGCTCAGGGTCTGCATGATGACAAAGGCGACAATCACCACCAGATAGGTGGCAATATTCTTATAATTGTCCTTTTTCAGCAGTGTTTTTTTCATATCGTCACCTTACACTTTCTCCTGCACGCGCTTGCCCAGCAGACCTGCGGGCTTGACCAGCAGAATGATAATCAGAACGCCGAACACAATGGCATCGGAGAACTGGGTGGACAGAAATGCCTTTGCAAAGGTTTCGATGATACCCAGTAAAACGCCGCCCAGCATGGCACCGGGAATGGAGCCGATGCCGCCCAGCACGGCTGCCGTAAAGGCACGGATGCCGGGCATGGAGCCGGTGGTGGGCTGTAGCACAGGGATGGAGGAGCACATCAGCACACCGGCCACTGCTGCCAGCGCAGAGCCGATGGCAAAGGTGATGGAGATGGTTTTGTTGACGTTGATGCCCATGAGCTGAGCGGCATCCCGATCCTCGGACACGGCGCGCATGGACTTGCCAATGCGGGTGCGGGAGGTGAACCAGGTCAGCGCCAGCATAATCACCACGGAAACCACCACGGTCACCAGAACCTCACCGGTGATGGTCAGGCTGCCAAACAAAAGAAAGGGCTTGATGGTGGAAACCACGCTGGTGAAGCTCTTGGGGTTGGAGCCCCAGATGAGCTGAGCGGCATTTTGCAGAAAGTAGCTCACGCCGATGGCGGTAATCAGCACCGCCAGACTGGGGGTGCCGCGCAGGGGCTTGTAGGCGAGACCCTCAATGACGATGCCCAGAAGGGTACACACCGCCATGGAGGCAAGAATGCCCAAAATGGGGGGCATCCCCAGGTAATTGGTAACGCAGTAGCAAATGTACGCGCCCACCATGATAATATCACCGTGGGCAAAGTTCAGCATTTTGGCAATACCGTAGACCATGGTATAGCCCAGCGCGATGATGGCATAAATGGAGCCAATGCTGATTCCGTTTATGCAGTATTGCAGGATGTTCATATGCGTTTTTCTCCCTTCAACAGTTTATAACAGAGGCCGCCGTGCAGCCTTTCTTATCAGCTGCTGCTTCTTGCCCAAAAAGGGGGAGTGAAATGCTCCCCCTTTTGGTATGCGTTTTAATTAGTCAACGGAAACGTAAGCGCCGTTCTTGACAGTCACGAAAGAGCCAGCCTTGGAAACGAAGCCGTCCTCGTCCCAGGTCATGCCGGCACCGGTGATGCCGTCGTAGGTCATGGTGGTGAACTGCTCAATCATCTTTGCGCAGATTTCTTCATTGGACTCGCTGCCGTCGATGCCGGCTGCATTGCAAGCCTGGTACATCGCCCAGATAACATCGTAAGCGTCAGCACCGAACTGGTTGGGAGTTTCATTGTAGAGCTCCTTGTACTTGGCAACGTAAGCGGCGGTGCGCTCGTCCTTGGAGTCAGCGGCAAACGGAGTGAATACATACAAACCTTCGGCCAAACTGGTGTCAAAGCCTTCCACACCATCCAGAATGCCGTCCATGCCGTCAACGCCGAAGAAAGCGGGCTTGTAGCCAATCTGGTTTGCATAGGACAGGATGGAGGAAGCTTCGGTGTAGTAGATGGGCAGGAACACCAGGTCAGCGCCGGCTTCCTTGCACTTGGTCACCTGGGTGCTCAGGTCAGCTTTGGTGTCGCTGGTAAAAGCCTCAGCGCACACAATGTTCAGGCTCAGTTCCTCGGCTCGCTCATTGAAGGTTTCCAGAATGCCGGTGGAGTAGACATCGGAGGAGTCGTAAATCACGCCAACCTTGGAACCCAGACCCTTCTCGGCAATGACCTCAGCAGAGAAAGCACCCTGCATGGGGTCAGCAAAACAAACCTGGAACACGTTGTCGCCGGTGTAGGCAACGTCAACGGCAGAAGCGGAGGGGGTGACCATGAAGATGCGGTCTTCGTTGGCCAGAGGGCCGACAGCCAGGCAGGGCTTGGTGGTGGTGGTGCCGCAGAACATCTGCATACCCCAGTCCTTCAGGGCGTTGTAAGCGGAAACAGCCTTTTCAGCATCGTGCTCGTCGTCCTGGCAGTTCAGCTCAAACTGGAGGCCGCCCAGAGCGTTGACCTCGTCAACGGCAATCTGTGCAGAGCGGGCAACGCAGGTGCCGTAAACGGCAGCGCCGCCGGTCAGGGGGCCGGACATACCAATCTTCACCGTGCCGGCATCGGCGGAGGCAGCACCAACAAACATGGTGGCAGTCATTGCGAGGGACAGAACAGAAGCAAGTAACTTTTTCATTTTCGTTTCTCCTTTGTTGAATACTGAAAGGCTCCGCAATCTTCCGAATCCTTTCTATAAAAAAGCGGTTACAGGAAAAGCTGTAACCGTTCTTTCATACAGTGTGAAATCCCGGCCAGAGCTACCCTAGCAGTCGTACATCCAGTACGCAAATGGACACCACCAGAATGGAGGCAGTGTCCAGCAGAGCACGGATAATTCGGGCATCAAAGGAAGCCGCGGAAGCCTGACAGCCGCAGAAAGAAGCAGAATTCATAAAAGCCTTTGCGTTCATCATTTCCGGTTACCTCCCCTTGAATTTGTGCCTATTGTATCTCATGGAAAGACATTTGTCAACAAGGGAAAAACGACTAGATTCAATTGTGAATAAATTGTGTTTTTGTGCAGAAACAACAAATGTACGCAGTGGGTGTACACTCAGGGCAAAACAGAGTCGTGTCTGACGTTTTTTCTAAATTCCCGGTAAATTTTATTCTGCGCAAACAGCAAAATATTTAAGTACCGCTCGGATTGCTTTCAAAAATAAATTGGCCGCTTTTGGCACGACTTCATTCCGGCAAATGCAGGATGATTTTTTACATAAAAAAACATCAGGTTTGAAAATGAATCAAACCTGATGCGTTATCTGGGGTGGATAATGGGACTCGAACCCACGATCTTCAGAGCCACAATCTGACGCCTTAGCCAACTAGGCCATATCCACCATATGTACTTTTCTGAATTGGTACGCCAAGAGGGACTCGAACCCCCGACCTACTGCTTAGAAGGCAGTTGCTCTATCCAGCTGAGCTATTGGCGCATCTCGAATGGAGCGGGTGACGGGAATCGGACCCGCGTATCCAGCTTGGAAGGCTGGTGTTCTACCATTGAACTACACCCGCACAGCTCTGCTTCCCGGATTCAGCTTGATGATTTTAGCATGGATTCTTCAGTTTGTCAAGAACTTTTTGGAAATTTTTCTTTCTGCGAGCTGCGGCTGTCCCGCTGCCCCTGCAATACGGCGACACCACCGTCCTCCCGGTGGAGAAATTCAAATGTTTACAGAATATTCATACTTTTTCCGGCGTAAATCAATATAATAGAAAAGTTCAAATTTGAAGCATTCAATGCTGAAACGAGGAAAATACCCATGGATTCCAAACTGAATCTCGGGGCACTGCGTACCTGTATGGAGGCCTACAGTGCCTACTGCAAACCTCTGTGCCGGGAGCTGGGACTGCCGCAGACCGCCTTCGACATTCTCATGTTCCTGCACAACAACCCGGAGCACAGCACTGCCAGAGAAATCAGCAGCTTGCGGGGGTTGAAAGAAAACATCATTTCCATCAACGTCAACAAGCTGGTCAGCGAGGGCTATCTTCTGCGGCAAGGTGATGACAATGACCGGCGGAAGGTGCATTTGCGATGTACCCAAAAAGCGGATGCAGTGGTGCAGAAGGGGCTTATCATCCAAGAGGCATTTGTTCGGGAAATCCAGCAGGGGGTGAGTAGTCAGGAGCTGGCGACCCTATACCGCTGCCTGCACACCATCGCAGACAATGCGGCACGAATTCTAACCCAAACAAACTGAAAAAGAGGGATTGCATGAAAAAGAGAACCACCAGTGCCGGGCTGATTGCCCTGATTTGCTACACAATATTGTATTATTCCGGTGTACCCATTGTCATTCAGGGAGCCGCCGCTGCGCTGTGCTGCTTCTGCGTTTATGAGTTGGGTGAGGCCACCGGCCAGATGGCCAAGGAAGCACTGTTCACTCTGGTATTGCTGGCGGCAGGGCTGCTGAGCTTCTGGAATGCGGAGGAGGAGGCTCGGATTGCTGCCTTCTGTTTGGGTGTTTCCCTTCCGTTTTTCACCCTGCTGATGGTGTTTCAGCCCAGAATGCAGCTGAAAAATGGCTGGAGCTTTGTGATCCTTTCCGTTCTGGTATGTGCACAGCTGCGCTCCATCATCGCTTTGCGGGCGCTGCCCTTCGGCATTCATCTGACCATGATGTGCATTACCGAGTGCTTTGCAACGGATGTGTTTGCCTATCTCATTGGCAGCAGATATGGCAAGCGTAAGCTGCTTCCTGCTGTCAGCCCCAATAAGACCCTGCTTGGCTCTGCCGCCGGGATGGCTGCCGCTGTGGCCTTCTGCCTGCTGTATGCCCTGGTGCTGAGCAAGCTAAAGGCGGTGTCCGTCAATTATGGGCTGCTGCTGGTGTATGCCGTCATTGCCAACGTGCTGGCGCAGTTTGGCGACCTGAGTATGTCCGTGGTGAAACGCATCACCGGCATCAAGGACTTTGGTACATTGATTCCCGGTCACGGCGGATTGCTGGATCGGTTTGACAGTCTTATTTTTGTGGTTCCGTTTACCCTGATTTTCTTCTGGGTGACTGGGGGATTCTTCTGCTGAGGAGGTAACAATCATGAACCTGTTTCTGACACTGGCATTTCTGTTTTCCATCGGTTCCACCTTCGGCTGGGTGCTGGAGTTGTTCTACCGCCGGTTTGTTTCCGGTGCCAACACGGAGCATAAGTGGATTAACCCCGGTTTCTGCACCGGTCCGTGCCTGCCAATCTATGGCAATGGGCTGTGCGCCCTGTATCTGCTGGCCAGCCTGGAGGGGCGACTGCCATGGATGAACAAATTTGTTATGTTTTTGTTGATGGCGGTTGCCATGACCGGCATTGAGTACATTGCGGGGCTGCTGTGCCTGAAGGTTGCCAAGGTACGGCTGTGGGACTACAGTGACCAGTGGGGCAACATCCAGGGCATCATTTGCCCGCTGTTCTCCCTGTATTGGGCTGTTGGCGGTGCGCTGTACTATTTTTTGATTCATCCCCACATCCTGGGAGCGCTGGATTGGTTGAGCCGGAACCTGGCGTTCAGCTTCGTCATTGGGATGTATTTTGGCGTGTTCCTGCTGGACTTTGCCCATTCGGCCAACCTGGTTGCGAAGCTGCGGGCATTTGCAAATGAGTATGATGTGGTGGTGCGCTATGAGGCGCTCAAGCTTCATATCCGTCAGGCCGAGGATGCGGCCAAACACAAATATCATTTCTTCCGTCCCTTCTATTCCGAGCTGCCCCTGCGGGAGCACCTGAAGCAGATGGCGGACGGCTTAGAGAAGCGTAAGATTAAAAAGGCAAAATAACGAATAAGAGCCGAACCCGGAAAATGGGTTCGGCTCTTTTTTATGGTTTTTGTGGGTGGCGCAAAGCGCCCTTGGCTCTCCCTCTGGGAGAGCTGGCAGCCCGAACGGGCTGACTGAGAGGGTGTCGTGCGTATTTTGTGGCGCACCGTATTTTCGTAGCGCACCCCCTCAGCTTCGCGTTTGCTCAGCAGCTCCCCCAAAGAGGGCGCCGAGGGCGCTTCGCGCCATGAAAGCCGTCTACTTTACTCTACCAGCAGCTCTGCAATCTGGATGGCATTGGTGGCGGCACCCTTGCGCACCTGGTCGCCGCAGCACCACAGACACAGACCGTTGGGATCGGTCAGGTCGGGACGGATGCGGCCAACAAAGACAATGTCCTGGTCGCTGGTGTCCAGAGGCATGGGGTATTGCTTGTTGCTCAGGTCGTCCACCAGACGGCAGCCGGGGGCATTGGCGATGGCTTCCCGTGCTTGAGCGACGGTAACGGGGCGGTCAAAATGGAGGCTGACGGAGATGGAGTGGCTGCGCACCACGGGGACACGGACGCAGGTGCAGCTGACCTTCAATTCCGGCAGGTGCATGATTTTGCGTCCCTCGTTCTGCATTTTCATTTCCTCGCTAGTGTAGCCCTCGAACTGTTCGCCGCCAATCTGAGGAATCAGGTTGAAGGCAATCTGGTGAGAGAACACCTTGGGCTGATAGCTTTCGCCCTTCAGCAGAGCCTCCACTTCGCCCATCAGCTCCACAGGACCGCCTGCGCCGGCACCGGAAACAGCCTGATAGGTGGAGGCGGTCATGGTGCGGATGGGGCTGATGGCATTGAGGGCATTGACGGCTGTGACGGTGATAATGGTGGAGCAGTTGGGGTTTGAGATGATGCCGTGATGGTTCTTCACATCCTGGGGGTTGATTTCGGGAACCACCAGGGGTACATTTTCATCCAGCCGGAAGGCGGAGGAGTTGTCAACAAAGACAGCACCGGCCTTTACGATGGCGGGGGCGAAACGCTTGGCAATGTCGTTTTCCGCTGCACCCAGCACGATGTCCACGCCCTCAAAGGCATCATCGCGGGCTTCCTGGATGGTCACTTCCTCGCCCTTGAAGGTTACGGTCTTGCCGGCAGAGCGGGCAGAGGCCAGAGGAATCAGCTTGCCCACGGGAAAATTCCGTTCGGCCAAAATCTTCATCATTTCCTGTCCTACCGCGCCGGTGGCACCCAGGACGGCTACAGTGTACTGTTTCATATTGATTCACTCCTATTTTGATGATATTTTATGAGGGATAAGTTGATACGGGGGGATATGGCGGCACTGCCGCCATTATTTTACAAAGCTATCGTACAGCACCCGGATAGCGGTTCTGAAATCCTTATTGTCCACGCCGAAGATGATGTTCAGTTCGTCCGGACCCTGGTTAATCATGCGGATGTTGACCCCTGCTTCGCCCAGGGTGGCAAAAATCTTGCCGGAAATGCCGGGGCGGAAAGCCATCTTTCGGCCAACGGCGGCTACCACTGCAATCTGGTCGTGGACGGTGAGGGTGTCCGGTTCCAGCTCCTTCTGAATCTCTGCCATGATGGAATAGAGACTTTGGGCAATGGCCTCAGTGGGCAGGACAACGGAAACATTGTCGATGCCGTTGGGCACATAATCAATGGAAATATTGTGGCGCTCGAAGATGGACAGCACCTTGCGCAGATACCCCACTTCACCGCTCAGGCCGCGTTTGCTCATGGAAATGATGCTGAAATCTTTCTTGCCGGTGATGCCGGTGAGGAAGCGGTTAGGGTCGGAATCCCCCTCGAAGGATTCCTTAATCATGGTTCCCGCATCGCCGGGGGCATTGGTGTTGCGGATATTCAGCGGAATGTTCTTTTCCCGCACGGGGAAGATGGTGCCCTCGTGAAGCACCTGAGCACCGGAGTAGCTCAGCTCCCGCAGCTCGTCATAGGTGACCTCGGGGATGGTGGCAGGGTTATCCACAATGCGGGGGTCGGCCATGAGGATGCCGGATACATCCGTCCAGTTTTCATACACGTCGGCATCCAGCGCCGCCGCCGCCAAAGCCCCGGTGATGTCGGAGCCGCCCCGGGAGAAGGTGCGGATTTTGCCGTCGGGCATCCGGCCATAAAAGCCGGGGATGACCATGCCGAAGCCTTTGTCCAGCTCTTTTAAAAGACCATAGGTTGCGGCCTGGTCAACGCTTCCATCGTACTTGAAGCGTACCCAGTCGGCGGCATCCACGAAAGCAAAGCCCAGGTAGGCCGCCATGAGCTTGGCAGAGAAATACTCACCCCGGCTGGCAAGCTCATCCTGGCTGACCATCTTCCGGTCGAGGCCGCTCTTGAGGGCGGCGAACTCCGTTTCCAAATCCAGGTCGATGCCCAGCTCGTCCCGGATTTCCAGGTAGCGGGAGCGAATCATTTCAAAAATATTGGAGCAGTCCACCCCGTACTGGGTGTGGGCATGGCAAAGATACAGCAAATCGGTGATTTTATGGTCTTGACTGTCCCGCTTTCCGGCGGCGGAAACCACTACCACCCGGCGCTCCGGGTCGGCCAGCAGAATATCCCGCACCTTGCGGTACTGATTGGCATCCGCCATGGAGCTTCCGCCGAATTTCACAACTTTCATATGATGTTCCTCTTTCTATGGTGCGATAAGTGAGCGCATATCCGTAGGGGCGGATCGCATCCGCCCATCCGCTTCCGGGATAGAGCGGTTCGTTGGATAGAACCGGTTTGCCATACGGACTGTAGCCGTCCCTACAGAAGCAGGTTAATCGATTGCGGCGATGAATGCATCGGGGTGGTCTTTGACCCACTGGTGCATCTGGCTGACGGGGACGGGAGCGGTAATCACGCCGGTATGCCAATCCTCCTGGATGCTGCCTTCCCAATCACCGCGGACATAATAGCGGTGTGCCTCCTGATTGTCGGCTGCCTGGGGAGCGCCATAGGGGGCATAGAAGCTCTTGCCCTGGGTTACGTCCACCAAATCCTGCACCACATTGTATGCGGTGGGGTAGCGGCCTGCGCCCTGCCCATAGAAGCTCATGCGCTCGCTGGTCTGCCCGATGAAGGTAATGAGATTGTAGTTCAGGGGGACGGCACCCTCGGGGCTGCCTGCGGCTACCAGGGTGGGCTGGACATAGGCACTGAAGCCATCCTCCGTCCGTTTGGCGGTGGAAATCAGCTTGCACACCTTGCCATGAGCCTTGAAGCAATCCACATCGGCGGCGCTGATGTTCCGAATGCCGGAAACGGGAACGGTGGTCTTGTCCAGGGAGATACCAAAGGCAACATTGGCAGAGAGAATTACCTTGTGCCAGGTGTCGATGCCGTCCACATCGGTGGCGGGGTTCGCTTCAGCATAGCCCAGCTTCTGCGCCTGTTTCAGCGCTTCGTCATAGCCAAGACCCAGGCGGGTCATGTTGTCGAGAATATAGTTGCAGGTGCCGTTCATGATGCCACCTACCTGATTGATTGTCTGGACGCGGCGGGCACGCTCCAGCTCCGACAGCCAGCCGATGCCGCCGCCCACCGCTGCGGTGCAGCGCAGGGATACGCCCTTTTGGACAGCCAGGGGAACCAGCTGGTCATAGAAGGTGCAGACCATGGCCTTGTTGGAGGAGACGACGTTTTTCCTGGCTTCCAGTGCGGCGCGGGCAAAATCATAGCTGGGATGCAGGCCGCCCATGGCTTCCACAACGGTGTCGATTTCCGGGTCATTCAGGATTTCAGAGAAGTCTTTTACCGTCTGGGCATCAGGGAGCTGAATGTCCTCTAAGCAGAGAATTTTTTTAACCTTCATGTCGGGCCGCTGCCGGACAATTTCGTAAACGCCCCGGCCAACCACGCCGAAGCCGCACAGTCCAATTTTCATTTTTATCCCTCCAAATTATTCAATCTGCACTTGAAAGCGGGGGGAAACGCCCACCGCTTTTTGTATGCGTCACAAAAACAAACATCCTCCCTAAAAGGTACTTGCTTTTTGTTTTGGTTCAGTATATCATATAGATTATCAGATTTCAACTGCAACAAAATTCAAATGATTTCCTTGCATATCATCTATTTTTGTACAATTAGTTGCAATAAAGGAGGACACTATGCGCTACCACTCCACAAGAAACGACCAAAATTTTGTTGACAGTGCCGAGGCGGTATTGGAGGGTCTTGCACCGGACGGCGGGCTGTATATGCCCCAGCAGATTCCGGCGCTGGACTGGAAGCAGCTGCTCAAGGGAAGCAGCCAGGAAATCTCCTGTGCCATCCTCTCTGCGCTGCTGCCGGACATCCCCAATATGCCCCGGCTGGTTGCCAACGCCTACACCGGAAAATTTGAAACCGAGGATTTGACCCCCAGCGTTTCCGTGGGAGACAGCACGGTGCTGGAGCTGTTCCGGGGGCCCACCTCCGCGTTTAAGGATGTGGCGCTATCCATGCTGCCCCAGCTGCTCACTGCTGCCAAACGGGAAAAGGGGGTAGCGGAGGACATCATGATTCTCACCGCCACCTCCGGCGACACCGGCAAGGCCGCCCTGGTGGGCTTCCGGGATGTGCCCGGCGTGCGCATCTGCGTGTTCTATCCCTATGGAGGCGTGAGCCAGGTGCAGCGGGCGCAGATGGTGACCCAAGAGGGAAACAATGTGGCGGTGTGCGCCGTCCGGGGCAATTTTGACGATGCCCAGACCGGTGTGAAGCAGATTTTCACTGCGTTCCAGGGGAAAAAGCTCCCCTTCCGCCTGTCCAGCGCCAACTCCATCAACATTGGCCGTCTGGCACCCCAGGTGATGTATTATTTCCGTGCCTACAAGGATTTGCTGGCGGCGGGGAAAATCAAATTGGGGGACAAGGTGAATTTCTCCGTTCCCACCGGTAATTTCGGTGACATTCTGGCGGGCTACCTGGCAAAGAAAATGGGACTGCCGGTTGGCACCCTTATCTGCGCATCCAATGCCAACAATGTGCTTACTGACTTCATCCGCACCGGCACCTATGACCGGCGGCGGCCACTGCTGAAAACCACTTCTCCCTCCATGGACATTCTGGTGTCCTCCAATCTGGAGCGGCTGTTATATCTGCTGTCCGGCGACACCAAGCTGGTTGCCTCCCTCATGAAGCAGCTGAAAGAGGAAGGGGCTTACACCGTGCCGGATGCCCTGAAGGCTGCCATCCAGAAGGAATTTTGGGCAGCATATTGCGACGATGCCCGGGCTGCGGAAATCATTGGCAGGGTGTACCGGGAGCAGCACTATCTGTGCGACCCCCACACCGCTTCCGGCTTTGCCGCCGCAGAAGATTACCGCAATGAGACCGGCGACCTGACCCCCATGGTCATTCTCTCCACCGCTTCCCCCTATAAGTTCCCGGCGGCTGTCCTCAGCGCCATTGGCGGGGACACCGGCGGCGATGAATTTGAGCAGATGGAGCGCTTGCAGCAGATGACCGGCGTTCCCATTCCCGCGCCCCTGGCATCCCTCAAGGGGAAGAAGGAGCTGCACACCGATGTGATAGAGAAAGAAGCCATGAGCACCTATGTGCTGGGGCTGTGAGGAAAGAGAGAAAATGAATCAAGTAACCATCCGTGTTCCTGCCACCACGGCAAACCTGGGCCCGGGCTTTGATGCCTTCGGCTGCGCCCTGAGCCTGTACACCGACGTAACCTTCCAGGAGACGGAGGAGGTGGGGCTGGAGATTACCGGCTGTGACGAAGAATTTACCGGGCCGGACAACATGGCCTACGCCTCGTATTGCGCTGTGCTGGCCTCCCTCAACGAGCCGGTGAAGGGCGTGAAAATCCATATCGATGCTCATATCCCAGTGTGCCGGGGCCTTGGCTCCTCCGCTGCCTTGCTGGTGGCGGGTGCCATGGGTGCCAATGTGCTGCGGGGCAATCGCCTGAGTACCCAGGGCTTGCTGAACATCACCAACGCCATGGAGGGACACCCGGACAATCTGGCACCTGCCTTCTATGGCGGCTTGACCGCCTCCATGGTAGACAACGGCCTGCCGGTGACGGTGAACTTCCCCCTGCATCCCGGCTGGGAGTTTCTGGCGCTGATTCCGGATTTCAACCTGCCCACCAGTCTTGCCCGCAGCGTGCTGCCGGAGCAGGTCAGCCGTGCCGATGCCATTTATAATATCTCCCACGGTGCCATGGTGCTCAAGGCGCTGGAACTGGGAGACGAAAAGCTGCTGCGCAACGGAATGCAGGACAGGCTTCACCAGAAGTACCGCCGAAAACTGATTCTTGACTATGATAAGATTGAAGCTCTGGTGCGCACCACCGGCGCTGCCTTCTGCCTCAGCGGTGCCGGTCCTACCCTGCTGTGCATTACCCGGAATCCGGGACTGGAGGAAAAACTGGCGAAAAAGCTGGACAGTATCACCGAGCATACCTGGCAGATGCTGCCCCTGCACGTGGAATTCCAGGGCGCTCATATTGTGTAAATAACAGCGGTCTGCATTGCTTTTAGAAGAATTTCCAATAAAATAGCGGTAGAAACGACGACTTCTCGCCATTTCTACCGCTATTTTTGATAAATAATTTGCATCAACGCTTCGGTGGACAACACAGATACACTTAACTTTTTTGGTATTCATTGCCCTTTCTTTTTCTGTAGAAAAAGAATTGCACACCCTAAAAATAGAATAAACAGCGAATAAAACGGAGTGGTTGAGATTTTTCTTTCAGCGATTTGGATTGAAGAATTGGAAACATCAACGCAGTAAGGATAATCAAAAAATGCCGTAGAAACAACGCTGTAAAACGGCTGATCAGATGCATTATAAATATGCGTGCCTACCAGGGAATACCTGTTGAAAAACATATTCCGGGCGAACTCCAAAATGTGAAAAGCGTTGGTATTATCCATATAAACCGAAATAACCACATCTCTTTTTTCGGAGCATTCCAGCAAGCAGGGGGAACAATCGGCCATATCCTGAGGGGGATATTGGGGAAGCTCGTCATATGGGATATGGGAAATGCGCAGCCCACCTTCGGCAATCAGGATGATTCCGATTGCAACCAGAATGAAGCCTATTAGAACAGACGAGATACGTAATTTTTTCATGCGTTTTCCTCCTTCGTTCAATCGGTGCATAACCATTGCCGGCGGCTTTTGATGAAGTCTGACGTTCTCTGGCAACATCTTCCTATTTTTATTGTAATTCAAGTCCGAAGAATATTCAATCCCTAGTTGAAATCACGATGATTGCTGGCGCAAGGTATTGATATGGAAGCCCATACAAGGTGCAAAAAAAAGGCTGCTGCAAAATCGAACGTTGCAGCAGCCTTCAAATCGTTATTGCCTTTTTGCCAGGGTATAGTCATCCCCCTGCCGGTAATAGGGACAGTGCTGGCTTTGTGAGGTGGAAATCCGGTACACTTCGTCCTGGTCCAAATCCATCATGCAGTAGTAGCAGTCGTACTCCTCGTCGTAGTCGTAATACCAGCAGGTATCGCACTCGTTGGATTCCATGGCTTATTCCTCCCAGATTTTGAAAGAGAAATTCCCGTCTTCGTAGAGAATGCAGCTGTGACTGCCGTCCTTGGGGATGGACACGCTGCCGGGGTTCAGGCAGCGAACGCCGTCAATCACCTGGTCAAATTTCACATGGGTGTGCCCGTAGAGGAACACGCTTCCGGCGGGCAGGGGGGGCAGCGCCTGGGGATTCTGGTGATGGCCGTGGGACAGATGGAACAGCTTGCCGTCCACCAGCAGCTGAGAATAGTCAGCAAGGCAGGGGAAGGGCAGCACCATCTGGTCCACCTCGGCTTCGCAGTTGCCCCGAACGGCAATGATGCGATCCTTCAGCCCGGACAGCATGGGAATCACCTGCTTGGGGGCGTAGTCCCGGGGCAAATCGTTGCGGGGGCCGTGATACAGCAAATCACCCAGGAGAATCACCCGGTCGGGCTGCTCCTGCTGAATGAAGTCCATCAGCTTTTGGCACCAATAGGCGCTGCCGTGAATATCCGATGCAATGATAAGTTTCATAATCATTCTCCTATTGTGTGGATGTGGGAACGAATAAAAGGTACGAATTGTTGGCGCGTAGCGCCCTTGGCTCCCCTGGAAGGGTATTGTAGAGCGCAGCAAATTTTTCAAAATTATGATTGCCGGGGGCAATCATTCCACTGTTAAAAGGTGGTTGACCGTTAGCGAAACCGGAGGGGGTTGTTCGTCAACTGAGCAAGAAAACCCCTCAGTCAGCCCGTTCGGACTGACAGCTCCCCTTTCAGGGGAGCCAAGGCGGCTGCGCCGCAGCAGGCGAATCCGTCCCTACAGGTGGAGCGTGTTTAAGTAGTTTTCCGTGTCAAAGGGGCGCAGAACCTCGTCCTTGCGCAGATACAGCGGGTGGTGGGGATGTCCCTTTTTGCTGATGGCACCGGCGCAGTACCACTGTGCGCCGTATTCGCTGCCGATGGCAAGCATATCTGCCAGACACTGGGGCAGGTACTGCCGCTTTTCAATGATGCTGCCCCAGGCAGCCCAGATGGCAGGGCGCTGGCTGATGGACAGCACATAGCGGAAGGCCTTCATGTTTTCGGCATGGAGCAGGGGATTCATGGTTTTCTCCATGGCATCGGGATTGGTGGCACGCTGGGCATAGACATTGAACATGATGAAGCTGTCATAGCCGTTGCCCAGAGCAATTCGCTCCACGGATTTCAGGGTGTTGTCCAGAGCGTTGGGCTTTGCGGTGGAGGGGTTGATGCCAATGCAGATGAGGGGATTGCTGCCCCGGGTGCCCAGAATGTACCGGTAGTCGCAGTAAAAATTGGGGGCATAGAGCCACTTCTGAATGTCATATTCGTCGCTGGGGGTGTTGGCAGCTTCCAGCGCCTGCTGAAAGGTGACCAGCTCCAAAAGGGCGGTATCGCCGGAGGGAATGTGCATCAGGTTTCCTCCTCGTGGGGGAACCACCAGCTCTTGCTGGGGTCATAGAAGCTGCAATCCTCCATTTTATGCCCGGTCTGCATACACCAAGCGGCAAAGGCGGTGTCCATAAAGGGGTACACCCCGTCCATGGTGGATTGCAGGGACAGCACGGAGCCGTCCGCCAGCCCCAGCTCGATGACGATGCTGCCGCCGGTGACCACATAGAGCTTCTGGTTCACAATCTCCCCAAAGCGATGCTCCTGGGATTTGCGCCCGAAGCGGCACACCAGAAAGCTGTCGCCGTCATAAAAAATGCCGAAGCTGAGATAGTGAACCGCCAGCCCCAACCCCATGAGCAGCACAATGCTGCCGGCGTAGGTGAATAGCTTTTCATTGGTAGTACCGGCGACAATGCCCAAAATGCCCAGCACGGACAAAATCACGCCGAAGACACCATAGCGCTTGTTGGCACGGACAGCCATGCCGGAGCGCTGCTGTGCCTTGCTGCGAAACAGCTTTGTAAATGCCCGGTCCACCAGCCAGCACAGGAAAAACACCAGCCCGGCGACAACAAAAATAGAAATTGCTTCCATTGTTACTCCTTTATGCCCAGAGGACGGTATCCACAGGAATGTCAAATTCCTCGGTATCCAAATGCGCTTGCATCTGGAATTCATAACACAGCGCCAGGGTGGGATGATGCGGCTCCTGGGCGAGGAAGCGGTCATAAAATCCGCCGCCATAGCCAATCCGATGCCCCTGGGGGTCGAAGGCCAGCCCCGGCATCAGCACCAGTGCCTGCTTATCCTCTGCCACCGGTGCATCTGCAATGGGCTCGGGAATCCCGGCATATCCCTTGGATACCTGGGTCAAATCCTCCAGATAGATAAACCGCATTTCCTCCTCATACACCTTGGGAACAGCCACCCGCTTCCCTTCGTCCAGCGCCCGCTGGAGCATGGGGACGGTGCGTACCTCTTGATTGTAGGGCAGATACCCATAGATGGTGGATGCCGCCTGATAGGCGGGACTATTGTAAAATTTTTCTGCCAGGGCATTGCTGCGTTCCACGATTTCTTCTTCGGTCATGGCACGCTTTCGCTCCCGAATGGCACGGCGCAGCTCCTGCTTATTCATTGGCTTCTTCCTCCTTTGTATCCAGTGCTTCTTCCTTGGGGTGCTGGAACATCCGAAACCAAAGAAAGATGGCAACCTGCCCGGGGATACCCAGCAGCAGAATCTGCCAAGCGTTAAAAGAAAGCAGGGCAAAAGCGGTGGTGTAAATGCTCACAAGACTTCCCCACACAATAGCAGAAATCAGCGCCTTGTTCCAGCGATAGTCGCGCCAGGCGGAGCGCAGGCTCAGAAGCACAATGGCATTGGCGGGAACGGCGTAAAGGAAGGGCAGAAAGACATGGGGAATGTCCAGGATGGACATCACCACAAAGGCCAGCAGCGCCACAAACCATACCAGGGTGGTGGACAGCGCCAGAATGATGTTTTTGTTGGCGGTGCGTTTCAGCGCCTTTTCGGATACCTTATTCATGGCTCGCTCAATGGAGCCGATGTTCTCCGGCAGGGCGTTCACATCCCTCAGCAGGTCATCCACCTTCACGCCGAAAAGAGTGGCAATCTGCATCAGGGTCAGCACATCGGGGATGGAGTCACCTCGCTCCCATTTGGAAACCGCCTTGTCGGAATAGTTTAATTTTTCAGCCAGCCCAACCTGGGTCAGCCCGGCCTGCTTGCGGTAGTATGCAATATTGGCCCCGATACGAGCCTTTACCTGTTCGTCTTCCATGGTTTTCCTCCAAGCTATAATCTATTTTAGGTTATCACAAAACAGAGGAAAAAGCAAGGATTGGAAAACGTTAAAATGCGTTTCAGCGGCAGGGGACGTGTGGTATTCCGTTGCGAAATTCAAAAAAACCCACTGCGTCGGTATCCTTGCGGCGGAGGTACGGGGCGTGGAAACCGGTCGGCGGTGGGCTTTTGGGGAAATATCGGTTTTTTATAGGTGATGCCGGTTAGTCCTCCAGCTGCGTCCAATCCAGGGCAGTGACGATACCGGCATCATCGGTGGGGGAGAAGCTGACAAGCAAGCGGCCGGAGAGAGTGTCCTGAAAATCATCCGGCAAAAGAACGGTGACCTCCTGTCCCGCTTCAAAACTGCCTGTGCCCGGCTCCTCTACCTGGCAGCGAAGGGCATTTCCCTCCTGCTTCACCACCAGTACGGTCATTTCGGGGACGAAGATACTCTTGCTCACAGCACCGCTCATCATGGCAGACAGTTCGGTATCCGCGCCGTAAGCAGCAATTTCGGCATCTTGTGCGGCGGTCAGCTCCGCCGTTTCCTTTTGGCTGTTCAAATTCCAAACCCCTGCCAGCACCGCTGCCAGACAGGCCGCGGCGGCGAAGCCCTGCCAGTGAATGCGGTTTCGCTTTGGGGCAGCCTCGGCATCCTCGATATATTTTTCATCCACGAAGCTCATGGCTTCCAGCAGTTGTTTTCCGTTCATGGGCGGATTCCCTCCTTTTCGAGAAATGTACGCAGAGCGTTTCGGGTACGCATCAATTTGGTTTTGACGTTGCTTTCCCCCAGGTGGAACCGCTGGGCAATTTCGGCAATGCTCTCTGCATACCAATAGCGGCGCATGAAAATTTGCCGGTTTTCCGGGCTGAGCGTGCCCAGAAATTCGTTGAGCAGCGCTCCCAGCTCCTGGGACTGTATCTGCATTTCCCGGCTCAGGTCGGGGATGCAGTTTTCCATTTCGTCCGACAACGCCACCACCTCTGCCTTGCGCTTGGCAGCGTTGTTCCAGTCCAGCTTTCCCATGGCAAGGAAGCGGCAGATTTTTGCCAGATAGGCATAGAAAAAGGTGGGCTTGGTGGGCGGGATATTCTCCCACGCCTTCATGTAGGTATCGCTGACGCTTTCCTCGGCATCCTCCCGGTTCCACAGAAGCCGGTAAGATAGATTGTATAGCTTGCCGCCATAGGCAAGCTCCGTTTGCCGGATGGCATCCTCATCCCGGCGGAAATAGAGGGCGATGATTTCGTCATCCTTCATAGTGGCACCTCCGATTGTTACCCTCACTCTGATAGTGGGTTTCTTTGTTGGTTTGGTTACAGGGACGTGTGTAAAAACGAGCGGGTATTAAAAAGGGGGGCACCTTATAAAAGATGCCCCCACAGGTTTATTTTTCCAGAATCACCGGGCAGCTGGTGCTGACGGCGCGCTTCATATAGGCGGCAGCCTCCTCCGGGCGGAGCTTCTGCTGTTCGCCGGTGAGCATATTCTTCACAGAACACATTCCCTCGGCAATCTCGTCTTCGCCCAGCAGCACCGCAAAGGGCACGCCCAGCTTGTTGGCATAAGCCATCTTCTGCTTGAACTTCTTCTGTTCGCCGTAGAGCTGCACCCGCAGACCGGCGCTGCGCAGCGTCTCTGCCAGGGCAATGGCGGGGGCGGCGCTTTCGGTCATGGGCAGCACCAGCGCATCGGCGGGGGCGCTGGGCAGTTGGGGATTCAGCAGACCCTGCTCGTCCAGCACATAGAACAGCCGGGTCAGACCGATGGAGATGCCCACGCCGGGCAGACTCTTTTCAATGTAGTAGCCAGCCAGATTGTCATAGCGTCCGCCGGAGCAGACGGAGCCGATCTCCGGGTGATCCAGCAAAGTGGTCTCATACACCGTGCCGGTGTAGTAGTCCAGGCCGCGGGCGATGGTCAGGTC
>ERZ1034952.1256-NODE-1256-length-21087-cov-10.794171_pt1 | contig 21087 bp, 17 predicted proteins | sample MGYA00520625_ERZ1034952 | MGnify/ENA primary metagenome ERZ1034952 (study PRJEB33766, sample SAMN09781773) | gut metagenome | biome: gut microbiome | host: Homo sapiens | place: Madagascar | study: EMG produced TPA metagenomics assembly of the PRJNA485056 data... | reverse complement strand
TAAACAAAAAAGTTTGCTACTTTACAAATATTGTTTTTTGTGCTACATTGAACCTATATGGAAAAGCGATGATGAAGAGAGTAGATATATTGTATTTGTACAGAGAATGTCCTTTTGGCTGAGATGGACACGAAGAAGATATATCGAACATGGCTTCTGAGCAGCGCACCGAGTCAGTGTTATGACTGATAAGACTGCGACAGGGTTCGCCCGTTACAGCGACAGGGTATGCAGTACCCGCAGAGACTTTTGCCGTGAGGCTAAGGTAAATTAAGGTGGTAACACGGGATATATACTCCCGTCCTTATAGATGATATAAGGACGGGAGTTTTGTTGTTATTGGAGCCGTTTTAATTATAGGAAGGAGGGCTTTTCATGGAGTTGGAGCTGCAAAAATATGAATGTGGAAGTGAAGACTATCTGATTTATGACTGTAACAGAAACCGGTATGAATTCGGTGCAAGGGAAGCCCGTGTCATGTGCAGCCTGAATATCGGGATATCAGTACGAAGAGTTCTGGTGGGACCCATCTGGCAGACCACAGGTATGACTTTTCTTATTTATGATCCGGATGGAACATTATCCGTTCCACAGACGGAGGATGTGAAAGTATTTGAGAAATACTTAAATGATGCCGGCTATGAGAAAACAGCCTGTTTGGATCATGAAATACGCAAGGTATGCAAAATTGCTTTCTTTGAGAATTTTGTAGAGAAGTATCAGCTCACAGAATGTAAGAAGCGTCATGATGTATCATAATGTATTTGTAACTATTCAGAGCCATGCAAATTAAGGCAGAATATGCTTGTTTACAAGCATATTTGACTCAATTTATATGGCGAAGTAACCACATGAGCAAAAAGCAAGCTGTGAAACAGCGATTTTGCGAATGGGGTTCTGAATAGTTACATGTATTTTAATAATGTATTAAAAAGAAAGGGTTGAAAATATAATGGAAAACAAAGGTAAGTATTATTTAACAACAGCGATTGCCTATACTTCAGGTAAACCGCATATTGGTAACAATTACGAAATCGTACTGGCAGACAGTATTGCACGTTTCAAGAGAAAGGACGGCTATGATGTCTTTTTCCAGACTGGTACTGATGAACACGGTCAGAAAATTGAGTTAAAGGCAGCAGAAGCAGGGGTAACACCTAAGGAATTCGTAGATAATGTTGCCGGAATCATTCGTGGTCTGTGTGATCTGCTTAACATTTCCTATGATAAGTTTATCCGTACAACTGATGATTATCATGAGAAGCAGGTACAGAAGATTTTTAAGAAGCTCTATAACCAGGGTGATATCTATAAGGGAGCTTATGAAGGCTTATACTGTACTCCCTGTGAATCCTTCTGGACAGAGTCTCAGTTAGTAGATGGCAAGTGTCCTGACTGTGGACGTGAAGTAAAGCCTGCTAAGGAAGAGGCATATTTCTTCAAAATGAGCAAGTACGCTGACAGATTGATTGACCATATCAATAAGCATCCTGAATTCATACAGCCGGTATCACGTAAGAATGAAATGATGAATAACTTCCTGCTTCCGGGCTTACAGGATCTGTGTGTATCCAGAACCTCCTTTAAGTGGGGAATCCCTGTAGATTTTGATGATAAGCATGTTGTATATGTATGGCTGGATGCGCTGACCAACTATATTACGGGTATTGGTTATGATGCAGACGGCAACAGTTCTGAGCAGTATAAGAAGCTGTGGCCTGCTGACCTGCACCTGATTGGTAAGGATATCATTCGTTTCCATACGATTTACTGGCCTATCTTCCTGATGGCGCTGGGCGAAGAGCTGCCTAAGCAGGTATTCGGGCATCCATGGCTGTTGCAGAACAACGATAAGATGAGTAAGTCAAAGGGTAATATCATCTATGCAGATGATCTGGTGGATTTCTTCGGTGTAGATGCGGTACGTTACTTCGTATTACATGAGATGCCTTATGAAAATGATGGATCTATTACATGGGAGCTTATGATTGAGCGTCTCAACTCTGACCTGGCAAATACGCTTGGTAATCTGGTCAACAGAACCATTTCCATGAGCAATAAGTATTTTGGTGGTGTAGTAGAGGACAGACATGCAGCAGAACCTGTCGATGATGATCTCAAGGCAGTTGTAACAGGTACTTATGATAAGGTAGAAGCCAAGATGGAGGATCTGAGAGTTGCAGATGCCCTGACTGAGATCTTTGCACTGTTCAAACGCTGCAATAAATATATTGATGAGACAGAACCATGGGTGCTGGCAAAGGATGAAGCGAAGAAGGACAGACTGGCTACTGTACTGTACAATCTGGTAGAGAGCATTTCTATCGGAGCTGGTCTATTAGAGCCATATTTACCGGAGACAGCACAGAAGATCGCAGCACAGCTTAATACAACTGTAAGAGACTTCGATTCTGTGAAGACCTTCGGTCTGTATCCATCTGGAAATAAAGTAACAGAGACTCCTGAGATTCTCTTTGCCCGTCTGGACCCTAAGGAAGTTATGGCTAAGGTAGAAGAACTGCAGCAGAAGCAGGCAGCCGCTGCCGGACAGACACAGGAAGCAGCAGAAGATGAGAATGTCATTGACATTGAACCAAAGGCTGAGATCACATATGATGATTTTGCCAGGCTGCAGTTCCAGGTAGGTGAGATCATTGCCTGTGAAGCAGTTCCTAAGTCCAAGAAATTATTGTGCAGCCAGGTAAAGATTGGCAGTCAGGTAAAGCAGATTGTATCTGGTATTAAGGCACATTACACACCGGAGGAAATGGTTGGTAAGAAAGTTATGGTTCTGGTGAACTTAAAGCCTGCTAAGCTGGCTGGTGTTTTATCTGAGGGTATGCTGCTGTGCGCAGAGGACGCAGAGGGTAATCTTGCTCTTGTGTCACCTGAGAAGCCTATGCCTGCAGGAGCAGAGATCTGCTAAGTAAGAGGCTATATGGCGCATCCCTTTAGAGGGGTGCGCTTCTTTATAACTTGGGTTTATCTGTCTGATGGGGGGCAAGGCATGAAAGAACGGATAGATAAAGAAAGACTCCATTTATTTGCGCCAAGAGATATTCTGGTGACACATGTGGAGGTAGAAGGTATTATTTTTATTGAGAAATTAAAGGAAGCAGTAAAGAATGCTGTTGCCAGAAATGAGATACTAAATTCCAGAGTAGTCATTGAGAAGGATGGAAATGCTTATTATGAGACTCAGAAATTTGACGATAATCCCAATGATATGGTCAGAGTCCTGCATAATGTATACTGGAAGGATATCGTCAGTGAACAGGAGTCTATTGCATTTGATCTCGACCATGGAGAATTACTGCGATTTTATTATCTGATGAATGAGGATAAGCAGGAGTTTCTGATCATTGCGCATGCATTGGCAGGCGACGGGGCTTCTCATGGCTTTTTCCTGAATGATGTCATGAGAGGACTGTCAGATATGCCGGTCAAGGCGAAACCGTTGATCCGTTTTCAGTTAAGCAGTCTTCCAAAGGAAAGTAGACTATCCTTTATGGAGAAAATGAAGCTGTCAAGTACACTTCGAAACTGGAATAAAGAAGGAACAGACTTTACAGAAGAAGAGTATTATCAGCTGCATGCCAAGGCATGGAGAAATAAAAAGACGTGGATTCAATATGAAACCTTTCATAAGGATGCCTTATACCGTATTGCCTTGTATGCAAAGAACCAGCAGGTAACGGTAAACTCTGTTCTTCTGACTGCTTTTGCCAGAGCGTCCAGAGAGCTTAGGACAGCAGTTGTTGTTGATGCAAAAGGACGTCAGCAGGAGGCAGGATTGAAACCGGACCAGATTGCAATGGTGCTAAGCCTTCGTGGAGAGTATGATGGGATGGGAGATTATGAATATACCTATCCGATTGAGTATTTATATGATGATACACTGGACTTTACGCAGAATGTGAAGAAGCTGCACAGCAGGATTCATCTGGATAACAGTAAAGAAAAATATCAGCAGCTTGGATTGCTTGGGGAATTGCCGGGAGAGCTGGTGGATTCTGTGCAGTTTCAACTGAATGGGCGCTATGTGAATCCGGTAACAGAGACGATCATGAAGCGATTGGGAATGGGTGAGGCGCCTAAGGGAATGGCAGTGACCAATCTGGTAAAAGTGCCGCTTGCATCCCGGTATGGCAGTCTTCGGTTATATAATTATGTATTCGTGCCACCTGTTACAGCTAACGCCAGAAGAATTATCGGAGTGACTACATTTCAAGGTGTAATGAATCTGTCCTTTCATGCCATGGATGATGAATTTACACCGAATTCACGCTTATTTTACCAGAAGTCGATAGCATATCTAAGGGAATTATGATAGGATACAAATAAAAATGACATATATGTCAGAAATGAGGAGATTATGGAGAAAGTACAGGCAATATTGTTTGATCTGGATGGAACATTGTGGGATTCTTCCGAGGGTGTATTGAAATCCTGGAACCAGGTATTGGAAATGCATCCTGAATGTGGAAGAGGACCGATTACGCAGGAAGAGCTGAACGGATGCTTCGGACTTCCTATGACTGAAATTGCAGCAAAGCTCTTTCCCGGGCAGACCGGTGAAGGACAGCAGAAGATGATGGATGAATGTTGTGAAGTAGAGAACGCATATCTGCTGAGAAATGGCGGAATTCTGTTCCCACAGCTGGAGGAGACACTGGAGATTCTTCACAGGGAATATCAGTTATATGTGGTAAGCAATTGCCAGCAGGGATATATTGAAAGCTTTATTGCAGCTCATAAGCTGGAGCAGTATTTTGATGATATCCAGTGCTGGGGGGATAATCTTCTGCCAAAAGGTGAGAATAACAAGCTCATCATGCAGAGAAACAATATTACAAGGGCTGTATATGTAGGAGATACGGCAGGGGATGAACAGTCTGCCAGGGTAGCCGGTATTCCTTTCGTATATTGTGCGTATGGTTTTGGAGAGGCAGTTGCACCTGATTATACAATTGAGTCATTTGCACAGCTTCCTGAACTGATGTCCCATATTGTTCTATAAGCAATAAATATAAATAAAAAAAGGCTTCCGGTCTTAGACCTTGGAAGCCTTCTCTAATGTAAAGATAAATTCTGTACCAACACCTTCGGTACTTACTACATTTATGTTCTCATTATGGGACTGGATGATCTCTTTTGCAATGGAGAGACCAAGACCGGTTCCTTTTTTGTCTTTTCCTCTGGAGAGATCAGTCTTATAGAAGCGGTTCCATATCAGTTTGAGACTATCCTTTGGAATACCGATTCCATTGTCTTTTACCGATACCAGAAGCTTGTTGGACTTCTCAATCGTCTCTATCTTGATAGAGGAGTTCTTGTGGCTGAACTTAATTGCATTATCGACCAGATTGTAGAGAACCTGTTGAATCTTGACCATATCAGCATTGACGTACATCTGCTCCCCGGTCAGAACCAGTTCAATGGTAATGAATTTGCTGCGGCAGGTGCCTTCAAAAGAAGCTGCTGTATTCTTGATGACCGGATTGATATCAAAATTAGTCCGATCCAGTATCATACCCTGTGTATTCAGATTATTCAGAGTCAGCAGGGAATTGGTTAGTTTGGTCAGTCTGTCAGTCTCATTTAATACAACACCGATATATTTCTCATGAAGTTCAGGGGGAATAGTGCCATCCTGCATTGCTTCCAGATACCCCCGCATAGAGGTCAGTGGAGAACGAAAGTCGTGGGAAATATTGGCGACCAATCTCTTCTGATTGTCTTCACTCTTAGCAACCTCGCTTGCCATATACGCCAGGGAGGCAGCCAGATAACCAATCTCATCTTCGCTGTCTACCTGAAATTCATAGCGGAAGTTACCGATTGCGTACTGCTCTGTGGCATGTGTGATCTTGCGCAGTGGCAGATAGACCATCTCTGTGAAAAAGAGCAGAATAATCAATGACAGCAGGAAAAGAATCAATAGTGTCAGATAAGATATATTCAGCAGAGAATCACAGGAGTCATGCAAATCCTGCATGGAGGAATGAATGATTACATAGCCTTTTACTTTATATTGGGAAGTTATCGGGGCAAAAGCCGATATCATATCTTCGTCGAACATACCGAAGAAATTGCCTACAGTATAGAAGGAACTTCCTGTCACCGTGGGACTGAAATTCGGTATCGTAGAGGGATTCTCGATATCCAGTGGAGAACTGGAGTCCAACACGATAAGACCGGATGGATTGACAATCCAGACAGAGGCATCCAAGAAAGTATCAATGGCATTGATCTGTCTCCACACGGATTCCAGAGTGATCTCACTGTTATACAGGTCAACAGCATAGGAATTGGATATCAGCAAGGCTTCCTTATATAGTGCATCTGCCCGTTCCCTTTTCATATGTTCCAGAGTCATGTTGGAGGTGAAAGTTGCTACCACAATAAATCCAAAGAAACCAAATATGAAATAGGCAAGTACGAATTTCAGATATAAAGTACGTTTCATAGCAAATACCTTTCTCTTTTCAGTAAAAGATTATGCGTTCTTGACTTCGAATTTATAACCAATGCCCCAGATTGTAGCAATTCTCCAGGTCTCATGATCCTTGATCTTCTCCCTGAGACGTTTGATATGCACGTCTACTGTACGGGTATCACCAATGTATTCATAGCCCCATATCTGGTCAAGCAGCTGTTCTCTTGTATACACGTGGTTCGGTGAAGAAGCAAGGAAATACAGAAGTTCCAGTTCCTTGGGAGGCATATCTATATTTTTGCCGTTATAAATAACAGAATAGTTCGTTAAATTGATCGTCAGGTTAGGATAGCTGACCTGTTTGGAAGCAGGAGCCTCTGTAACAGGAGCTGCTGTTTTATAGCGGCGCAGAACAGCTTTCACTCTGGCAACCAGTTCCTTGGTGTCAAAGGGCTTCTCCATATAATCATCAGCACCCAGTTCTAAGCCCAGTACCTTATCAAAGACTTCGCCTTTGGCAGAGAGGATAATGATCGGAGTCTGGGATTTCTGGCGGATCTCCCTGCATACCTGATATCCGTCAATGCCTGGAAGCATCAGATCCAGCAGAATCAGGTCAGGAGCGAAAGTATCTGCCGCCTGTAATGCGGATTCTCCATCATATACGATCTGTGTCTCGAAGCATTCCTTCGTCATATAAAGGGAAATAAGTTCTGCAATATTTTCATCGTCATCAACGATTAGGATTTTTTGTTTGTTAGCCATAAAGGGACCTCTTTCTATTTGAATTCAGCGATGGTTACACCGGCGTCGCCTTCGCCGTATTCTCCCAGATGGAAGGATTTCACATAGGAAACGCTCTTTAAGTATCTCTGTACAGCAGCACGCAGGGCACCTGTGCCTTTACCATGGACAATCCGTACACTGGGCGCATGGGAAAGGTAAGCGTCATCCAGATATTTATCCAGCTCAGAGATTGCTTCATCTACAGTCTTGCCCAGAAGATTGATCTCCATAGAAAAAGTGGAAGTCTTAGAGGCTCCGATACGGCTGGTATTGCTGCGTGTTGTACGTGCAGTCTGTTTCTTGTAAGGATTATTCGGCATAGCATCTTCATTGATTAGTACCAGGTCTTTAATATTGACTTTGCTGCGGATGATACCACACTGAACGAACATGTCGCCCTTGGCATCGGGCATAGAGCTGACAGTGCCTTTTAATCCCATGGATACGACCTTTACCATATCGCCGGGCTTTATCTGGCTGGGTTTTAATATCTTATGTGTAGGATTGGCAGCCTGCTGGCTGATCTTGGAATTCTTCTCACTGATTTTATCACGTACTTTGGTACGGGCTTTCTCCATTTCCTTCATGGAAGTACCTGTATTGTACTTCTGGAAATTACGGATTGTCTCATCTGCCACATCTTTGGCATCCTGCAAAATCTGACGGGCTTCTTCGTTGGCTTCCTTGAGAATCCTGTCCTTCTGGGCATCGAGACGCTCCTGCTTCTGTGTCAGTTTATCTTTTAAGGAGCTGATCTCCTGCTTATAGCTTTCTATTTCAGCACGTTCTTTTTCGATGGTCTTACGGCTGTTCTCCAGATCAGCCAGTAAGTCTTCAAAGCTTTCATCTTCCTCACTGATATGCTGTTTGGCTGATTCAATGATTTCATTGGAAAGCCCAAGCTTGGAGGAAATGGCGAAGGCATTACTCTTACCGGGAATACCGATCAGAAGCCGGTACGTAGGGCGCAGAGTCTCTACGTCGAATTCACAGCATGCATTTTCTACATAGGAGGTTGTCAGGGCAAATACCTTCAGTTCACTATAGTGGGTGGTTGCCATTGTCCGGATGCTGCGGTCATGCAGGTGCTTTAATATGGCGATTGCCAGGGCAGCACCCTCTGTAGGGTCAGTTCCTGCGCCTAATTCATCAAACAGACATAAGGAATTCTCATCTGCATGTTCCAGAATGGATATCGTATTCGTCATATGGGCAGAGAAAGTGGACAGATTCTGCTCAATGCTCTGTTCATCACCGATATCCGCATAAACCTCTGTAAATACAGACAGCTCGGAACGGTCAAGGGCGGGAATATGCAGTCCTGACTGTCCCATCAGTGTGAAAAGCCCCACAGTCTTCAAAGATACAGTCTTACCACCTGTATTAGGACCTGTTACGATCAGAAGGTCAAAGTCTTTTCCAAGTGTGATATCAATAGGAACGACTTTCTTCTTATCAAGAAGAGGGTGGCGTCCTTTGCGGATCTGAATGTAGTGTTCGTTATTAAATAAAGGTCTGGATGCGTTCATGTCAATTGCCAGGCCGGCTTTTGCAAAGATAAAATCCAGCTGTGTCAGCAGTTTGAGATTATGTCCCAAAGCAGCAATATGCTCAGAGCAGGAAGCACTGAGGGTAGCAAGAATGACTTCAATTTCTTCCTTCTCCTGTAGAGCCAGCTCTTTTAACTGGTTATTCAGGCTCACAATGGCAGCAGGCTCAATAAAAAGTGTAGAACCGGTGGAAGACTGGTCGTGAACCATACCGGGGACATTTCCCTTATATTCGGATTTGACAGGAATACAATAACGGTTGTTACGCATTGTGATCACGGCATCCTGCAGATAGGTACGATAGCTTGTATTGACCATGTTGGTAAGCTGGGAATGAATCTTGTCATTGGTCTGGTTGATACTGCGGCGGATGTGCTTGAGATTGGGGCTGGCATCATCAGCAATCTCTTCTTCAGAGATGATACAGCGATTGATCTCATTCTGCAGTGGGGTCAGTGGCTCCAGCTCTTCAAAAAGAGGATTCAGGCTGTCAGCAATCTCTTCATCACGCTCTGTTCTGGCGTAGGATCTGGTTCTGCCGGCACATGCCAGAGAGGATGCGATTTTAAGAAGCTCAGAAGCAGACAGATTACTGCCGATCTCCAGGGATTTCAGGCTGAAGCTGATATCCTTGTTATCGCTGAAATGGATACGTCCACCTTTGATCAGGCGTGTAAAAGCGTCCGCAGTCTGTTGCTGGGCTTCTTCAATTGCAGCCAGTTCTGTCATGGGTGTCAGTTTCTTACAGACTTCCTTACCAGGCAGAGAGGTTGCTTTATCTATCAGTAAATTTATTATTTTATGGTATTCGAGAATTCGCAATGCCTTGTCATTCATAAATAGAACATTCCTTCCTGTAATACTATTCTTGTGAACAGAATAAGTATATCACGCATTGGAAAACTGTACAACTTTCTTTACTTTGCAAAGGGGTTCGGATATACTATATGAGTAAAGAAAGCAGATACTGGAAAGGGATTATATTATATATGGAAGAGAAGCAACAGGACAATCAGAATCAGGAGTCTGAAAGAGCAAGTGATTTTGAGTTTTTGCAGGAGAAAATAAAGGAAAGACCGATAGATAAGAAAAAACTGTTACAAAGGATGGTCATTACGGCATCACTGGCATTGCTGTTCGGGCTTGTGGCATGTTTGACATTCCTGTTATTAGAGCCGGTGCTGAATAACTGGCTGTATCCGGAAGAAGAACCGCAGACGGTGACTTTTCCGCAGGAGAAGGATGAAATGTTACCGGAGGATATGCTGACAGAGGGTGAGACCGGAACGCAGACAGAGAGTGAGACAGAGACGGCAGAACAGGTAACAACACAGATTGCAGCAGAGGAGACACCAGCCAGTGAAGTGGAGACAGCAGAGAGTGCTTCTACAGAGGACCCACAGAAGGCATATCTGACTGAGTATCAGGCAATGTATGACAGTCTTCATCAGGTATATCAGGAAGCCTCCACCAGTATTGTTACGGTCACTGCGGTGAAATCAGATGTAGACTGGTTCAATAATACGTATCAGAGTGAAGGAAACATAGCAGGTGTTATTATTGCTAATAATAACAGGGAACTGCTGATTCTTACAAGAAAATCTCCTTTGGATAAAGCACAGAGCATCCTGGTGAATTTCTGCAATGGAGTCAGTGCAGAAGGAAGCATTAAAAAATATGATGTGAATACAAATCTGGCGGTCATTGCAGTGGATTTGAAATATCTGCGTGATACGACGCTGGATTATGTATCGGTGGCAACATTGGGAAGCTCCGTGAATAACGGACTTGCAGGTTCGATTGTGATAGCTGTGGGTAATATCCAGGGATATAATGACAGTGTATGTTATGGTATGATCACTTCTGTAGGGAATGTGGTAACACTGGCAGATAATCAGTATAAGATGCTGACAACAGACATCTACGCCAGCCAGAGCGCCAGCGGTATTCTGCTCAATACGCAGGGGCAGGTCATTGGTATCATTGATAACACATATAATCATAGTGATACGAAGAATCTGCTGTCTGCAATCGGTGTATCTGAGTTAAAAGGCATGATTACGAAGCTGTCCAACGCAGAGGATGTACCTTATATTGGTATCTATGCACAGGATATTGCAAGTAATGTACGGACACAGCAGGGACTGCCACAGGGCGCTTATGTGTCAGATATAGATATGGATTCACCTGCGATGATCAATGGAATCCAGAAGGGTGATATCATTGTGCAGGTGGGAAGTACCCAGATTCACAGCGCCACAGATTATATGAATGCAGTACGTGGCTGTACCATAGAGCATGACGTTGAGATTACAATATTAAGAGCAAGTAAAGATGACTATGAGCAGATGATGTTTACAGTACATCCTAAGGCAAGAAACTAAGAGAAAGGTATGGTTTAGAAGATGAAATATATTAAAGATTATAAAGACGGAGATAGAATATTTGATATTTATTATTGCAAATATAAGAGTTCGGCAGTAACAAAAAACGGTAAATCCTATGATAATGTGATCATTCAGGATAAGACAGGTACACTGGATGCCAAGATATGGGACCCCAATAATGCAGGAATTGCAGAGTTCGATGCAGGCGATTATGTAGAAGTATATGGCGAAGTTACCAGCTATAACGGTGCATTGCAGGTCAATATAAAGCGCGTCCGGCTTTGTCAGGAAGGAGAATATGATGAAGCTGAGTATATGCCGATGAGCAAGAAGAACATTGGAGAAATGTATACACAGCTTCTTACGATTATCAAATCAATTGAGAACCCTTACCTACATAAAATGCTCAATGCCTTTTTCGTAGAAGATAAAGATTTCATTGCAGCATTTAAGAAATCATCCGCTGCAAAGACCGTACATCATGGATTCATTGGAGGACTGCTGGAGCATACCCTGAGTGTAACAAAGTTATGTGAGTATTACTGCACAGCGTATCCAATCCTGAAAAGGGACCTGCTCCTGACAGCGGCAATCTGCCACGATATTGGAAAAACCAAAGAAATCAGTGCTTTCCCGGTAAATGATTATACAGATGCAGGACAGTTCCTGGGACATATCGTGATGGGTTCTGAAATGGTCGGCGAGAAAATCCGTGATATTGAGGGCTTCCCTCCTATGCTGGCTATGGAATTAAAGCATTGTATTCTTGCACATCATGGAGAGTATGAGTTTGGTTCTCCCAAGAAACCGGCACTGATTGAGGCAGTCGCTCTTAATCGTGCGGATGATACGGATGCGAAGATGGAGACATTTACAGAGATACTGGAAGCAACAGAAGAAACAGGCTGGTTGGGCTTTAACAGATTCTTTGAGTCTAATCTGAGAAATTCTTCTTTATAATAAGTCCGGAAAGGTACGGTAAAAATGGCACAATATTCCAAAAATGATATTGTAACAGTAAAAATAGAGGATATCGGAACAGAGGGTGAAGGCATCGGCAAGCTAGAGGGCTTCACCCTCTTTGTAAAAGATGCGGTCATGGGTGACGTGGTAGAAGCCAGACTGGTAAAGGTAAAAAAGAATTATGCCTATGCCAGACTGGAAAAGGTGCTGACACCTTCCCCGCTGCGTGTGAAGCCGGTCTGTCCATATCATAAACAGTGTGGTGGCTGTCAGATTCAGGCAATGAGCTATGAGGCCCAGTTACAGTTTAAAGAAAATAAAGTAAAAAACAATCTGGTGCGTATCGGTGGATTTGACCAGTTATTCATTGAGTCGGTGATGGAACCGGTGGTTGGTATGGAGCAGCCGTGGCATTATCGCAATAAAGCACAGTTCCCGGTGGGAACAGATAAGGATGGCAGGATCATTACAGGCTTCTATGCCGGAAGAACCCATTCAATCATTGCCAATACGGATTGTGCATTAGGCGTAGAAGAAAATGAACCAATATTACAGAAGGTATTGGCATACATGCAAAATGAAAAAGTGTCTGCTTATGATGAAACGACAGGACAGGGGCTTGTTCGCCATATTTTGATTCGTAAAGGCTTTACTTCTGGCGAAATTATGGTATGTCTGGTCATCAATGGCAAAAGTCTGCCAAAAGAGGACAGGCTTGTAAGCACTCTGCGGGAAATACCTGGAATGACAAGTATATGGCTTAATTATAATACGAAAAATACCAATGTTATTATGGGGACAGAAGGTAGAGTGCTATGGGGACAAAATGCAATAACAGATGTTATTCATAGAAGATCCATAGAGGAAATCAACTCAGGTAAGGATTGCCTGCGGTATGATTCAAAGGAAAATGCACCGCAGGGCATTACTTTTGCCATTTCTCCGCTGTCCTTTTATCAGGTCAATCCGATCCAGACAGAAAAGCTCTACAGCCTGGCACTGGAATATGCAGGACTGACAGGCGAAGAAACCGTATGGGATCTCTACTGTGGTATCGGTACAATCAGCCTTTTCATGGCGCAGTGCGCCAAGGAAGTCCATGGTGTGGAGATTGTACCGCAGGCAATCGAGGATGCCAGAAAGAATGCAGAGCGCAACCACATTGAGAATGCAACCTTCTATGTAGGCAAGGCTGAGGAAGTGCTACCGAGACTCTATGAGGAAGAGCATATATTTGCAGACGTTATCTGTGTCGATCCGCCCCGCAAAGGCTGTGATGAAGCTTGCCTTAATACTATCATTAAGATGGCACCAAAGAGAATCGTCTATGTAAGCTGCGACAGCGCTACACTGGCAAGAGATCTGAAATACCTGTGCGAGAATGGGTATGAGATCAGGAAAGTAAGAGCCGTGGACCAGTTTGGTCAGACGGTGCACACAGAGACGGTTGTCTTACTTTCCAAGGGAATGATCGACAGTAGAAAGGTTAAAGTAGATTTCTCTTTGGAAGATATGGATTTATCGGAATTAAAGGGCAAAGCAACCTATGCTCAGATAAAGGAATATGTTTTTAATGAGACAGGTCTAAAGGTATCATCTCTTTATATTGCACAGGTGAAAAAGAAATGCGGTTTGGAAGTTGGAGAGAATTTCAATCTTCCTAAGACAGAAAATGCCAAACAGCCACAGGTAACACCTGAAAAGGAAGAAGCCATTATGAAGGCGTTTAGGCATTTTGGAGTTGTATAAAGAATGATTATCCAATTAGTTATTATGGGGTTATCTAATGACGAAAATAGTATTATGCGAAGATGAACAAATTTTTGCTAACCAGATGATGAATTATTTAGATTCATGGGGCAAATTGATAAAAGAAAAAGTTGCTGTTCTTTGGTATCAGAGCATTGAAGAACTTCTTTTTAAGAAGGAAGAATGGACTGATGCTCAGTGTTTTCTACTGGATGTGGAAATGGGCAAATTAACTGGAATGGATTTTGCAAAGATGCTCCGTGAATGGGAGAATCGAGCAGGTATTATATTTATTACAGGATATGAGAAATATGTATTTGAAGGATATGAAGTAGGAGCTTGCGCTTATATTTTGAAACCAGTTGATGAGAAGAAACTATTTGCCGCTTTGAATCGAGTGTATGAAGACTGTAAGAAACAACCCCAGTCGGTGTTGATTAAAACAGAGGATGGTGTTGTTAGGTTATTTACAGAGGATATTTTATATATTGAGAGTTTTGGACATGATACTAGTGTTCATACAGTGAAAGAAACCTATGTAAGTCATCTTGGAATTAATCAGTATAAGGAACTTTTGGACGATAAATTATTTTGTATGCCTCATCGATCCTATCTTGTTAATGCTCGAGGGATAAGTAAACTGGGTAAGAAAGATATTACAATGGAAGACGGTATGGTGATTCCAATTGCAAGAGGAAAACAAAAAGAGATTAATCTTTGTTATATGCAATTATTTCATTCTTAATATAAGGGTACATTAAAAGTAATATGAGAATAGGGTTATTTGTTTGGGCTATAATTGAATTGTTCTATTTCGTGTTTATTGGAAATGAAATATGTCCAGGGAAAGTTAAAAATGTTGTTTATGTAGGTATATGTTCTTTGATTGGGACTTTTGGTGCCATATTCCAGATGCAGATACAAGCAGCCATTGCAATAGGAATTGCTACGGTCTTGTTTATAAACTTTTATTCAGATGGTAAACGGAAGAGCATTTTTTTACATTTGTTTTTCATAATTGGAAGTTTTTTGGTGTGTACGGCTTTAATTGCACTGGCTAAAGATTCATTTTACTGGATTTTGGGGATATCGGGTTATCTTTTTTGCATACTAACAGTATTATCTTTAAAACGGAAATACTTTGATTTTCTTACTTTGATAGTAACATGTCTTAATATGATTTTGGCTTGTGGATTATCTTGGTATCATGAGCTATATAATTGGTCAATTGCGTTATTATTTGGAGTAGAACTTTTGCTTGAAGGTAGTGTTCAGGTAACTAATTTACGTTATAAAAAGAATAACCTGCGATTGAAGGAAGAGATGATGCTGCATCAGTATGGTGAGATTAAAGAGATGTACTTAAATATGAGAGGTTGGAGACATGATTATCATAATCATATTCAAGTACTGAAAGCTTATCTAGATGCAGAAAATGCAGAACTCGCAAGAGGTTACTTAAATGAAATTGAATGTGCGCTTGGCAAGGTAGATACTTTTGTGAAAAGCGGGAATTTGATGGTTGATGCAGTGCTTAATAGCAAATTGACTATTGCATTGGCTCAAAACATAAAGGTGGACTGTGATGTTTATTTGCCGGAAGCTTTATTTATAGATGATGCAGATATTTGTACTATGCTTGGAAATGTATTGGATAATGCGATTGAATCCTGTAATGAGCTTGAGGAGTCTTTTATACGAATATACATGGTTATGCGAAAAAAACAGTTATACTTATCTGTGCAAAATGCTTCTGATGAAAAAGTGATTGAGAGTAAGGATAAATTCATTTCATCAAAGCGTGGTAACCATGGACTAGGGTTGAAGCGTGTGGATACTGTGGTAAAAAAATATGGTGGGTTTCTGTATTTGAGTAAGGAACCGGGAGTATTCGGAATAGAAATTTCTATTCCTGAGCCTGAGAAAGATACATTTCGTGAGTAAAAAAATACGATTCGTGAGTAGGCAGCATGTGGCTGCCTATTTTAGTGTTAGAATTCACTTTGTAGCAAAGGAGGGTATGTATGAAAGAGTATAATGTACTGTCTAATTACAAATATGGAACCAAAATATATGAAGAATACATTGGAAGAAGGTATCACTTGCAAAATATATCTGATATTCTTTTGGGTATTCTGTCTCCATTTATAGCAATGCTATTTCCTGGAGTGGTGGTCTCGCTATTTCAGACAGAATGTAGCGTAGCGAAATTGTTGATTTTTATCTTGGCGTATGCATTAGGAATTGCAGTTCTTGACCTGGTAGGGCAAAAATTGGCCAACAGGACTACAGGCAATTATTTTTTGGCTAGAGTTTATGCTGCTACGCCAATTTACGAACATATGATAGATATGGATTATGAAAAATTCGTCAGTAAAGAGGGAGATGACCTGGCCAATAAAGCTGTTCGATGCGTGTTATCTGGAAATAATGTAGGAATTGAGTCATTTTTAAAAAGCGTTCCTGCAATTATAAAATATGCTATAGGATGTATTCTATATTCAATCATTGTTGCAAAATCAAGCCATATAATTTTGCTCTACTTACTAATCTCAACAATTATTTACTTTGGGATAATGATGTGTTGTGAGAAAAGTGGAGATAAAAGATATGATATTCTTCACGGTTTATACATTAAACAAAAAAGTGTTTTAGCAGAAACATTAGAGGACAATGCACAAGCAGATATTATGTTATACCAGGCAAAAGAACTGTTGGAAAGACAGTTTTGTGACATACGTGAAGAACAAAAGAAAGCTACTAAGCACTATTTAAAATTGTTTTTTTACGACGGAAATGTTGAGGGAATAGTAACTTTCCTTAGAGACTTACTGGCATATGTTTATCTTATTGTAATGCTCAAAAATGGCAGTATTTCAATATCGGAGTTACTTATTTTTGTCGGGGCTATTTCTGGCTTTGGATTTTGGATGAAAGGTGGCTTGAAAGAGTTGGTAAACCTATTTGTTCAAAATAGATACATGACTGATTATAGGAATTTCTTGGAATATGGTTGTGAAAAAGACGTTAACAAACATATTGTTGGCAAGGGTAACCCTCATGAAATTGAATTCCGCTCTGTTTCTTATGAATATGAAGCAGGAAAAAAAGTATTGGATAATGTTTCATTTATTATACATGCAGGTGAAAAGATAGCTCTTGTTGGAGAAAACGGGGCAGGAAAAACTACAATTGTTAAGCTGCTACTTGGTTTGTTACATCCTACTAGTGGAGAAATACTTATTGACGGAGTAAATACAGAGGCCTTCTCAAGACGTGAATATTTTGAAGAATTTTCTGCTGTATTTCAAGACAGCTTCGTCTTAGCTGGTACAGTTGGTGTTAATGTTGCAGGAAGAGCAGAGTATGATAGAACACGTGTGGAGAATGCATTACAGCAAGCGGGATTAATGGATAGGGTTGAAAGATTACAAAGCGGTATAGATACAGAGTTAACCCAAAATATTAGTGAGGAAGGAATAGTACTGTCTGGCGGAGAAACGCAGAAATTAATGCTAGCGAGGGCAATATATAGTCAGGCACCGGTTCTTATTTTGGATGAGCCTACATCTGCATTAGATCCTTTGGCAGAAAGTAAAATGTATGAAAGCTATAGTGATTTGTGCAATGGAAGGAGTAGTCTGTTTATTTCTCATCGTCTAGCAAGTACAAGATTTTGTGATTGTATATATTTTCTTGAACACGGCAGAATTGCAGAAAGAGGAACTCATGAAGAGCTACTGAAAGCTGGTAAAAAATATGCAGATATGTTTGGAGTTCAGGCCAAGTATTACAAGGAGGAGTAGTTATGAAGCAATTTATACAAATTCATAAAAATGGTTTTAAACTGCTGAAAATATTGCAAGAAATGAATCGAAATATGATTCCACTAAGCATTTTAGGAGCTATATTAAATTCAATAAAACCGTTCATTTCTATTGTATTTGTTGCAAGAATAGTAGACTTTTGCATTGAAGGAAATTATCGAGCTGCAACACAAAATGTTTTTTATATGATTGGGCTTGCCCTATTTGTTGCGTTATCTATTAATTTAATAGAATACTATTTACGTGTAAATAGAAATATGCTTATTCTTGAGATGAAAATTGCGACACGAAGAAAATGTATGGAGTTAGATTATGAGATTGTAGAAAATAATGAAACAAAAAATGTAATTCGTAACACGGAAAGTGCTGCTCAATATGGTATGGGATTAAGTGAACTTGCAGAGTGGTATACAAGTTTACTGCAATACATGTTGGGAATGGTTATTGCATTTTGTTTTACCGTGGAGTTTGTATTGGCAAGGGGATCTGAAGGTGGTATTTATAATCTTCTTACTAATCCGTGGATTGATATGCTGTTACTATTAGGTTCTTTTTTTATCGGACGTGTTTGCACGAAGAGAATACATAAAAATATTGATGAACTAAATGATTATATTGCTAAAGAGCATTATAAAACAGAAAATGGCCTGGGATATTGGGCAAATTGTTTTTCGGATGATAATGCTGAGATGACTTTCAGATTATGTGATATGAAAAAACTGGCTACTGATAGTTATAACAAATATAGAAAACAGTCGATACCGGTTTTTGCAGCGATGCTTGAGGGCGAACAAAAAGGTATCAATGCAGTTTTTTTTGAAAATACAATATTCACTATGATGACATATGTTGTTGCAGTATCAAAGACTTTTGTTGGTGCAATTACAATTGGTAGCTTTGCGAAATACACAGGAGCTATTTTGCAACTGCTTACCGGTTTTGGAAAGATATTCAGTTCTCAGAATTCATTGGGACATGTGGTGATGAATCTAGAATCATTTTTGGATTTTATGGAAAAAGAAAATCAGTATGAAACGGGTACTCTTCATGTCGAAAAGCGTTTGGATAATAGGTACGAAATAGAATTTCATGATGTGAGTTTTGCATATCCTGGAAGTTCAAATAAAGTATTAAATCATGTAGACTTTAAATTCAATACAGGAGAAAAACTCGCAGTTGTAGGAGAGAATGGCGCAGGGAAAAGTACTTTTATCAAGCTTTTATGCAGGCTATATGAACCTATGGAAGGATATATTTCATTAAATGGAATAGATATACGAAAGTATGACTACCAAGAATATCTTTCACTATTTGGTGTTGTTTTTCAAAACTTTCATCTCTTTGGTGTTTCAATTTCAGAAAATATAGCTATGAATGTAGTAGCAGACAAGTTGCGAGTTAAAGAACTCCTAAAGCAGGTGGAACTTCTCGATTATGTTGAAAATCTTCCGGAAAAAGAGAATACTATAGTTCGAAATGGCGATGAAAGTGCAATTGATGTCAGTGGTGGTCAAGCACAGAAATTGTCTATAGCAAGAGCTATGTATAAAGACGCTCCATTTGTAATACTTGATGAGCCTACAGCCGCACTGGATCCAATTAGTGAATCTAAAATATATGAGAAATTTCATGATATGGTAAAAGATAAAAGTGCCCTTTTTGTATCTCATCGAATGAGCAGTTGCAAGTTTTGTGATAATATCATTGTTTTTGATAAAGGGAGTATCATAGAGCATGGAAATCATAGCTCCTTATTAAAATTGGCTGGGAAATACGCAGCTATGTGGAAAGCGCAAGCTGGATATTATGAAGTATCAGAGAATTAGCTATGTTAAAAGAAACAAAGGCACATTTGTTAGTGAATAATGTGCCTTTATGTACGTTATTTTTTCTTGCCTCTTCCGTTCCCTTTGGGTATTTTAAAAGCATCAGAGTATTTTTGCAGGATATCCGTAAAAGTCTTAAATTCATAAGGATCCATTTTAGTAAAATTGATTTTGAACATTTTGCTGTATATAAGCATTTGGGCCTGTGTTGCATTGTCAGCTTTTTGTACTTCTTATATAATGATTTTCCTTATGACAGGGAGAATATATCAGAGATATTTGAACTTATTGTTGATACTGTAAGCTCAAAAAGGAAAACAATACGCATTGCAGGCGATGATAAACCGGCCGATGTTGTAAAAAGCAGATTTATGAAGCTTGATTATAGCCATATTTCTTATGTAGTTGACTGCATGAAGAAAAATGACACAGAGATTAAAAATATTAAGCAATATATCTTAGCTGCACTGTATAACGCTTCTATGACAATCAGCAGTTTTTATCAGGCTATGTATAATAACGATCACGCCAAGGGTTTGGTGTAGCAAAGGAGAATGATGGGAAGAGAACTAACTGGAAAAGAGATTAAAGCTGTAAACAGGCTTATCAAATCAGAATGTTGTAACTATTGTGATGGAAATGCATTTTATTGGATGATGGAGAGGAACATGTATGTCCGCAGATTATAAGTAGACATCTTTGTTGCAGCTGGTTTGAAAAAGCTGTATTGCCACTTGATGATATCTTGTTAAAAAGTATATCGGATGAGGGTAGTGGTGTTATAAAAAGGTGCGCTTCATGTGGTAAAGATTTAATTGCTGCCGGTAATCGTAAGAAATATTGCGATGCATGTGCTAAAGCAAGACTCAGGAAGCAGAAAGCAGATTATATGGCAAAGAAAAGAGGGGTTACCATGGAAAAATAGAGTGTTCGTAGGTCTTGATTTATGCAGGCTTAAAAATAGAAAAATGAAGAAAAGGTATATTATGAGTCAGTTGGAACTGTCGAGAAGAACTGGGATTGCAACAAGTAACATCAGTGACTGGAAAAAGAAAAAGACAAATCCAAAAGCAGACTGTTTATTATCCATATGTGACGCATTGGATATTACACCGGAACAGCTTTTAACGGGAAAAGGAATTGATCCGGAGTATAAAGATGCAGATATGGATTATGAAGTTACCAGGTCGGATATTAAGATATTAAAGCAGATTCATAGCCTTGGAGACGAACAGTATAAAAGATTGATGGCATATATGAAGGCATTGCAGAAACTGGAGCAGATGGAAAGCATTGTGGAGGAATAATGGAAGAAACAAAAGAATTGATTACTACAGATGCTATTCGGAGTAAGGTGTACATACTTCGTGGACAGCAAGTAATGTTGGATCAGGATTTGGCAGAAATTTATGGTTATCAAGTTAAAAATTTAAATCAACAAGTAAAACGTAATTTGACAAGATTTCCAGAAGATTTTATGTTTCAACTAACTAAAGAAGAAGTGGAATTGGTGAAATCACAATTTGTGACTTCACGGAATATAAATTATTTTGAAGGGCA
>ERZ1034952.1245-NODE-1245-length-21177-cov-7.845327_pt1 | contig 21177 bp, 32 predicted proteins | sample MGYA00520625_ERZ1034952 | MGnify/ENA primary metagenome ERZ1034952 (study PRJEB33766, sample SAMN09781773) | gut metagenome | biome: gut microbiome | host: Homo sapiens | place: Madagascar | study: EMG produced TPA metagenomics assembly of the PRJNA485056 data... | reverse complement strand
AAGTGCTGAACTACAAAAACAATTAATTGAAGCAAAAAGAAAAACTGACGAATTGCAAGAGCAATTAACCCAAGGAAAAAAGGCTTTTAGTACAGTAAAAGCAGAGTTGACCAGAGTACAACAAGCTTTGGGACAGGAAAAGAATGAAAGTCAAAGAGCTGGTGGTGAAATAGCTGAAGAAAGAGCTAAATTAGTAAATTTACAAAGTGAAATTGAACGTCTGAATGAGGAAATTAATAAAGTAAAAGCAGAGTTGGCCAGAGCACAACAAGCTGAGAGACAGGCAAATGATAAAAGGGAAATGGCTGAGCAAGAAAGGGATCAAGCAAGAGAAGAAGAAAGAAAGTTGCAGCTCGAGTTAAGTTATGTTCGAGCAAAATCTGCAGATAAAGGAATAGGAAACACAGACCTAGCAAATCAACAGCAAGCTTTGATAGGTAAGCCAGTTGAAAAACAATCTGAATCCTTATCGGGGGATTTAAAAAGTGATAAAAGGGAAACAAAAAGTCAGATAGATGTGACCACCGAGTTGCAAGAGCAATTAACTCAAGATAGTATAACGGAAGCAGAGTTGGGTGAAGCACAACAGGCTAAGAAAGTGAAAATTGATAGTGATGGTGAAAAAAATCGAACAGAAGAAACAAAAACAAAAGAGAGGGATGATAATTTACAAGAACAATTACAGGAAGTACAAACCGTATCTGCACAAGAGCAATTAGAAGAACCTCCACAAGAACAGTCAACTGAACATTCGCAAAAACAAAAAAAGGGAGACGTTGAGTCTTTACAGGAAGCGAAAGAAGAACCGAAGGATGATGGACAGGGTTCAGTGACTGAGGTTTACAGTGAAACAGAGGGTACATTAGAAAGTAAGGCAAAGGAAATGACTGTTCAAGATAGTGATCAATTACAATCGTTGAGTTCGAGTCCTGTAACTCTTGAACAGTTGATAGAAAAAGCTGCAGAAGGAATTGTACAGTTAGGAGATAAAGAAGAATCACGACGTTTTGAAGGAGAATCGGAAGAGGATAATGATATTAGTGCCGCACGTACATGTATTCAATTCAATAATTTTTCTGAGTTGGAAAATTATAATGCGGCTTGCGTAAGACAGGCACTGATTATGTATGTGAGGGAAACACTCAGTGAAGCTACAGAACCATCAGATAAGATTGAGCAAGTTAAAGATATACTAAAAGAGATTTTGCGTTTTCGTGAAGATGAAATAAATGCTATTTCTAGTGGCCCTGAGAACAAAAAAGATGAGGTGCGTAAAAGGTCTATAGATCCAAATTATGCTTTTGAAGAATGGTTTGTGCAATTAGTGAAAGGATACAATAATAAAGATAAGTATTCACAAGATTTTGTGAGTCGAATTTTAAGAAATAGAGTAATATGCGGTGGTGAAGTTAATAAATTAGAAATATGCAAGGAGCTAAAAAGTAAACTTTTTGTGGAGAAAGATAAAATATTTGGAGCCGAAGTAGATGATAGTGCCAAAAATGAGGCTCCGGAAAAAGAAAATCTAAAATTACCACCGGATCAGGTAGTTGAATGCACTACAAAAAATCTACCTAATGATACTCGAACATTTTGTTTTATGAATTCTGTATTACAGCAATTATATAGAATTGATGGGCTAAGGAAATATAATAAACAAATGTTATTGAATCTTCGTGAGATAAATGAACGAGATCTGAATAACGAACAAAAGTCAGAAATGGAAGTACGTAGTGAACTAGAGAAAATTTTTAAGTATATGGATGCTAAAGGTACAGAGGTTGTGGAGTTAGAAGTAAGCGTTGAGGGAGACTATAAAGGGATTCATGAGGGATTTATAGCTTTTGGTACAAGCCATGAAGTACTGCGTTTTGTTGATGAAATTAAAAGAGGGCTTAATGATTACCAAGAGGCAAATTATTTTACTATGTTTATGAAAAAATTTTTTCCAGACTATATTTTTGGTGATAACGAGACTGACGAAAATAAAAGAATAGTAGATTTGAATCCAAAGAAAGACATTATGGTTATAATGAATTCTGTGCAAGCGCTTGAAATGAGTAAATATGAAAAAGAGTTAACAGGGTTTGTATTGCATACAGGTTCTGTTCATAGTGGACACTATATATCTTATGTTAAGGAAAATGGAGTATGGTTCATAATTGATGATATACACGGGATAACAGAAGTAGATCAACATGAGGTAACTGACGTTATAACAGGTGCAAAAGATTTGATGAAAAGAGAAAATGAGATAAACCAAGAAAATATGAAAGTTGAGGAAGCTCAGAGGAAGCTAAGTAAAGACATAGAGAACCTTAAAAAAAGACTGAAAGGTGTAAGGAAGCGAAAATCTCGGAAACATCTTAATGAACAGTTAGAAGCTTGGCAAAAACAAGCAGCTCAGTATAATGCAGAAAAACAGAAATTGGTAAAAGCTAAGGAAGATCTATACAAAGAGTACAGTCAAAATCCACGAATAACTTTATGTCGATACACAAAACTGTCTTAATTGTGTAGTCTATAACTTTACAATTTTAGTTGTAGGTTATATGTATTGTTGAAAAATAGATATATCACAATGAAAAAGGGACGGTGGCCGAAAAATATAAATTTTTTTATTTTAGGGCTTGCATTTTTCTTTTGAATATGGTATTATATTAATGCGTGACTGCAACATGATATGCGTTGAAGCGGGAGGTTGCGGCTAATAGCCGGTTTTTCCGTGGAGTATGTCCGATTTTAAACCGGGCGATATGAGAAACTTTTTAGTATATTTATACTTTAGATTTTACTATCCCGGAGCGTCTCGTGAGAGATACGTCCGGGATTTAAATATCCAAAAGTGTGAAACACCCGGAGAGGTGTGAAGTTTTGTAATGGCCCGCCAACTAAATTTATTAAGGAGGCGATCTACAGTGGCAGTCAAAGAAAAAATCAGGGTAAGACTTAAAGGGTACGATCATCAATTGGTTGATCAATCGGCACAGAAAATCGTTGAAACAGCAAAACGTTCAGGTGCAAAAATTTCAGGACCAGTGCCATTGCCAACTGAAAAACAAGTTGTTACGATTTTGAGAGCTGTACATAAGTACAAGGATAGTCGTGAGCAATTTGAGATGAGAACACACAAAAGACTTATCGATATCATGAGACCATCAAATAAAACTGTTGAGTCTTTGATGAACTTAGAACTCCCTGCTGGCGTTGACATAGAAATCAAACTGTAAAGCAGATGGGGTCAAGTTGGCAGACAGCCAACCAATAACCTAACAGGAGGAATTATTTATGCAAAAAGCAATCATTGGTAAAAAGATTGGCATGACGCAAATCTTTGATGAAAAGGGAAACGTTGTTCCTGTAACTGTGATTGAAGCAGGTCCTTGCGTAGTGTCGCAAAAGAAAACTTTGGAAAATGATGGGTATGCTTCAATTCAGATGGGCTTTGGCGATATAAAGCTAAAGTATAAAAAAGGATCTCGTTCCGAGAAATTTGATAACAAACCGAAGAACATTACACTTGCTCTTCAAGGGCACTTTGCAAAGGCGGACGTTGCCCCAAAGAAAATTCTTAGAGAATTTCGCGTTGATGACACGAGTGCGTTCAATGTAGGTGACGTGATTAAAGCAGACGTTTTTGCAGAAGGAGACAAAGTTGACGTTACTGGAAAGAGCAAAGGTAAAGGGTACGCTGGCGTTATAAAACGCTGGAATTTCAGAAGATTGAAAGAATCTCATGGTTCAGGTCCAGTAGCACGTCACGGTGGTTCACTCGGTGCATGTTCTACACCTTCAAGAGTTTGGAAGGGCAAGAAAATGGCAGGACATCTCGGATGTGAGAAAGTTACAGTGCAAAATCTTACTGTAGTGAAAATTGACAATGAAAACAACTTGATCGCAATCAAAGGTGCAATCCCAGGTCCAAATGGTGGCACAGTTACGATTCGCGACAGTGTGAAAGCGTAAGGAAAGGAGGAGTTGAAATGTCTAAAGTAGCAGTACTCGATATGACGGGTAAAGAAGTAGATCAGATTGAACTTTCCGATGCTATTTTTGGTGTAACACCTAACGAAACTTTGATACACAAGATGGTAGTTAACCATTTGGCAAAGTGCCGTCAGGGTACACAATCAGCACTTACTCGTGCAGAAGTATCTGGCGGAGGAAAAAAACCTTGGAGACAAAAAGGTACGGGCCATGCTCGTCAGGGTTCGATCCGTGCACCACAATGGACACATGGTGGAATCGTGTTTGCACCAAAGCCAAGAGACTATGGTTTTGCTGTAAACAAAAAGGAAAGAAGACTTGCTATGAAGTCGGCTTTTTCCGATAAGGCACTTGAAAACAATATAATTGTGCTTGAAGGCATTAATATGGATGAATTCAAAACAAAGACCATTGTTAATATGCTTAAGGCTATTGACGCAGAGTGTAAACCGCTTATAGTTTTGGCTGAACCAAACAATAAAATTACCAACTCCGCAAGAAACATCAAAGGGGTTAAAACTGCTTTGGTTAACACACTTAACGTGTACGATATCATGAATGCAAATAAGCTCGTGATAGTGAAAGAAGCAGTAAATAAAATTGAGGAGGTGTATGCGTAATGGCAGCACAAGATATTATAATTCGCCCAATAATCACAGAAAAGAGCATGTCTCAATTTGCCATGAAGAAATACACTTTCGAGGTTGCTAAGAGTGCAAATAAAATTGAAATTGCAAAAGCTGTTGAAGAGTTATTTCCGGTTAAGGTTGCAAAAGTAAATACGATGAATGTCCGTGGACATTTGCGTCGTCAAGGTAGATCGGAAGGTTACACGGCTTCTTGGAAAAAGGCAATCGTAACTCTTACAGAAGAGAGTAAACCGATTGATTTCTTTGATGGAATGCTTTAACCTTTAAATTAAAAATAAAAGCAGATATGGAGCAGTGACTCCGCAAAGCTAAATAAGGAGTGAAATTTAAATGCCAGTAAAGTTTTTTAAACCGACTACGCCTTCAAGACGTAACATGTCGGTGATAGATTACTCCGGACTTTCCAAGTGTGGTCCAGAAAAAAGCCTTCTTGCACCGCTTAAGAAACATTCCGGGCGTAACAGCTACGGTAGAATTACAGTTCGTCACAAGGGTGGCGCTAATAGAAGAAAATATCGCTTGATTGACTTCAAAAGACAAAAATTTGATGTGCCGGGTATTGTAAAGACGATTGAGTACGATCCAAACAGAAGTGCACATATTGCATTGGTTGAATATGAGGACGGAGAGAAAAGATATATCATCGCACCTCATGGCATAAAACCAGGTCACAAGATAATGGCTGGTAAAGATGCAGACATTCTTCCGGGAAATGCTTTACCACTTGAAAATATACCAACCGGTACGTTTATTCACAACGTAGAACTTCATCCAGGAAAGGGAGCTCAGCTTGCAAGAAGTGCTGGAATTATGGCACAGCTTATGGCAAAGGAAGGTAAACTAGCACTTTTACGTTTACCATCAGGAGAACTCAGAAATGTACCAGTGGAGTGTATGGCAACAGTTGGTCAAGTGGGCAACATTGAGCATGAAAACGTAAAAATCGGTAAAGCAGGACGTAAACGTCATATGGGTATAAGACCAACAGTGCGTGGATCAGTTATGAACCCGTGCGATCACCCACACGGTGGTGGTGAAGGTAAAAGTCCGATCGGACGTCCGGGACCTGTTACTCCTTGGGGTAAACCAACCCTTGGTTACAAAACCCGCAAGAAGCACAAACAATCCGATAAATACATCGTTAAACGTAGAAACGGCAAATAAGGCTGAAAGAAAGGAGCTTATGGATTATGGGCAGAAGCGTAAAAAAGGGTCCTTATGTACAGCCTGTGCTGCTTAAGAGGATCAAGCAAATGAACGAGTCACAAGAGAAAAAAGTATTGAAGACTTGGAGCCGTGCATCCACAATCTTCCCTGATTTTGTCGGACATACAATAGCAGTCCACGACGGACGCAAGCATGTTCCGGTATATGTGACGGAAGATATGGTCGGTCATAAATTAGGGGAATTTGCCCCGACCAGGACTTTCAAAGGTCATGCTGGGTCAAAAACTACAAAATAAAGCCTGAAAGGAGTGTCGTAAAATGGAAGCAAGGGCTCATTTAAAATATGCCCGTATTTCTCCGAGAAAAGTGTCCATCGTGATGGACTTGATCAGAAACAAACCAGTTGATGAAGCGATGGCAATACTAAAGTACACGCCAAAGGCTGCTTGTGAGTATTTGGAGAAATTATTAAAATCGGCAATAGCAAACGCTGAAGTAAATCACAATATGGATGTGGATAGACTCTATGTAGCAGAGTGTTTCGTGTGTCCTGGACCGATTTTAAAGCGTATCCGTCCAAGAGCACATGGCCGTGCTTACAGGATCGAAAAGAGAACTTCGCATATGACAATTGTTCTTAGAGAGAAAGAATAACTTTTAGAAGAGGAGGTAAATTATGGGCCAAAAAGTACATCCACACGGTATACGTGTAGGAGTTATTAAAGACTGGGATTCACGCTGGTTTGCAAAAGGAAAAGATTTTGGCAATCTTTTGGTGGAAGATTATAACCTAAGGAAAATGCTGAAGAAAAAACTTGCATCATCAGGTGTTTCTAAAATTGAAATAGAAAGAACAGGTGAAAAGGTTCGCGTACACATTCACTGCGCAAAGCCGGGTATGGTTATCGGCAAGGGCGGTGCTGAAATAGAAAAACTTCGTTTGTACTGTGAAAAATTTCTGGGTAAGCCTGTATCAATCAACATTGTTGAAATTAAATCTCCAGATGTCAATGCTCAGCTTATTGCAGAGAGCATCGCACAACAACTTGAGAAAAGAATTTCTTTCCGTCGTGCTATGAAGCAAGCAATGGGTCGTGCGATGAAATTTGGAGCAAAAGGAATAAAAACACAAGTGTCGGGGCGTTTGGGCGGTGCTGAAATCGCAAGAACGGAACACTATCATGAGGGTACAATCCCACTTCAAACCTTAAGAGCGGATATAGACTATGGATTTGCAGAAGCTGCAACTACGTATGGCCGTTTAGGGGTAAAAGTATGGTTATACAAAGGAGAGGTATTAGGTTCAGTTCGTCCCGAAAGCACCGAGCGTAAGGAAGGGGGCAAGAAGTAATGTTAATGCCTAAGCGTGTGAAGTTTAGAAGAGTACAAAGAGGCAGAATGACCGGTAAGGCTTTGAGAGGAAATAAAGTCGTATACGGAGATTTCGGACTTCAAGCTCTTGAACCAGCATGGATTACTTCCAATCAGATCGAAGCTGCTCGTGTTGCAATGACACGTTATTGTAAAAGATTCGGAAAGGTTTGGATAAAAATATTCCCAGATAAGCCAGTAACTGAAAAACCTGCAGAAACTCGTATGGGTAAAGGTAAAGGTTCACCGGAGTACTGGGTGGCAGTGGTAAAGCCAGGTAGAGTTATGTTTGAACTTGGCGGAGTACCAGAAGAAACAGCAAGAGAAGCTCTTAGACTTGCAGCGAATAAATTACCAATAAAATGCAAGTTTGTAAAAAAAGAAGAAACGGAAGGTGAGAAATAATGAAAGCTTCTGAAATCAGGGAGATGTCTGTAGATCAAATGCAAGCTAAATTGAATGATTTAAGAGCTGAATTATTTAATCTTCGTTTTCAGCTTGCTATAAATCAATTGGAGAACCCTATGCGAATTAGCGCTGTGAAGAAAGACATCGCAAGAATTAAAACAATTCTTACAGAAAAAGAAAACAAAAGCGCTAATGCTTAAAACGAGAGGGGGATAATACCGTGAGCGAAAGAAACAACAGAAAGACGCAAGTTGGTAAAGTTGTAAGCGACAAAATGGATAAAACCATTGTGGTAGCTGTGGAAGATAGTGTTAAGCACAAACTGTACAACAAAATCGTAAAGCGTACAGTAAGGCTCAAGGCCCATGACGAAAACAATGAGTGCCATATTGGCGATCGTGTACGTGTTATGGAGACAAGGCCACTTAGCAAAGATAAAAGATGGCGTCTTGTAGAAATAATTGAAAAAGCAAAATAATTAAGGCACAGTTTTTTTAGGCTGTGATCAGAAGGGGGAACGCACTGTGGTACAACAACAAACGTATCTCAAAGTTGCTGACAACACAGGGGCGAAAGAGCTCATGTGTATCAGAGTACTTGGCGGCACGGGTAAGAGATATGCTAACATCGGCGACGTTGTAGTAGCTTCTGTAAAAAAGGCTGCTCCAGGTGGAGTCGTGAAAAAGGGAGACGTAGTTAAAGCAGTGGTAGTGCGCACAAAAAAGGGCGTACGCCGTAACGACGGTACATACATTCGTTTTGACGAAAATGCAGCCGTCATCATAAAAGAAGACAAAAACCCAAGAGGAACCCGTATCTTTGGGCCGGTAGCGAGAGAGCTTCGTGATAAAGAATATTCGAAGATTTTAAGCCTCGCTCCTGAAACACTTTAATGGAGGTGTTCACGATGATAAAAAAGGTTCATGTAAAAACGGGTGACACCGTAAAAGTATTGAGTGGTAGAGAGCGTGGTAAGCAAGGTAAAGTTTTAGCTGTTAGCCCAAAAGAAGGCAAGGTTATCATTGAAGGCGTAAACTTAGTTTCTAAGCACGTGAAACCTCGCAAAATGGGTGAACAAGGTGGTATAGTTCAAGCTGAAGCGGCGATGTATGCTTCTAAAGTTCAACTAGTATGCCCACATTGTAGCAAGCCAACTCGTATCGGCCATGAAATCTGCGGTGATGGTACAAAAAATCGCATTTGCAAAAAATGTGGGAAGTCACTGTAAGGAGGGCAGTTAAATGGCAAGATTGAAAACATTTTATAAAGAAAAAGTTTGTCCGGCACTTATGGAAAAGTTTTCTTATAAAAGCGTTATGCAAATACCAAAGCTTGAAAAGATTGTTATAAATGTCGGTGCTGGGGAAGCAAGAGATAATTCTAAAGTAATTGGGGCAATTTCAAACGATTTAGCTCTCATCACTGGTCAAAAGCCGATTGTATGTAAAGCTAGAAAGTCTGTTGCAAACTTTAAAGTAAGAGAAGGAATGAATATCGGCGTTAAAGTTACACTTCGTGGCAGCAAAATGTACGAATTTTTAGATAGGTTCTTTAACGTTGCACTTCCAAGAGTAAGAGACTTTAGAGGAATTAATCCAAATGCTTTTGACGGTCGCGGAAATTATAATATGGGCGTAAGAGAACAGCTCATTTTCCCGGAGATAGACTACGATAAAGTAGACAAAGTGCGTGGTATGGACATTTGTTTTGTTACCACGGCCAAAACCGATGAGGAAGCTCGTGAGCTCTTAAGCTTGATGGGCGCCCCATTTGCGAAGTAAGGGGGGAGTACTGTGGCCAAGACTTCAATGAAAGTGAAGCAAAAGAGAAAGCAAAAATTTTCATCGCGTGAGTATAACAGATGCAAGATTTGCGGTAGGCCGCACGCGTATCTTCGTAAGTTCGGGATATGCCGCATATGCTTCAGAGAGCTTGCCTATAAAGGCGAGATCCCTGGTGTAAAGAAAGCAAGCTGGTAAGCTCAAATATTATTGAGAAAGCAAGGGAGGTAAACGGTATGCAGATAACCGATACGATTGCAGATTTGCTTACAAGAATCCGTAATGCCAGCTCAGCGAAGCATGATACGGTTAATATTCCAGCTTCCAACATGAAAAAGACAATTTGTCAAATTCTTTTGGATGAGGGGTATATAAAGCATTTCACCGTCATAGAGGACGGTAAGCAAGGTATAATCAAAGTTACATTAAAGTACGGTGAGGGTAAGAGGCCAGTTATTACAGGCCTTAGACGTGTGTCAAAGCCAGGTCTTCGTATTTATACTAACGTTGAGGAAATGCCAAAGGTTATGAAAGGTCTTGGTGTAGCTATTATTTCTACATCCAAAGGCGTGATGACAGATCGCCAAGCAAGAAAAGAAAATGTTGGCGGCGAAGTTTTAGCATTCATTTGGTAACAAGGAGGAGGTGCACAAGTGTCTAGAATTGGAAGAAAACCGATAAATATTCCCGCAGGCGTTGATGTGAACATTAACGGCAGCGAAGTGACTGTGAAAGGTCCAAAGGGAACTTTAACACAAGTGTTTCATAAGAACATAACCATAGAAAAAAAAGATAATGAGATCATAGTTACTCGTCCTGACGATAATAAAGAAAATAGATCTTTGCATGGTCTTACAAGATCTCTTATTGCAAACATGATCGAAGGTGTGACGAAAGGCTTTACAAAAGAGCTTGAGGTTAATGGTGTTGGATATCGTGTACAGAAGCAAGGTAAGAATCTTGTGATGAACCTAGGGTATTCTCATCAGGTGACGGTTGCTGACCTAGATGATGTAACGACTTCAGTTGAGGGAACAAATAAAATCATAGTATCCGGCGCTGATAAGCAAAAGGTTGGACAATTTGCAGCGGAAATCCGCGAAAAACGTCCACCAGAGCCGTATAAAGGCAAAGGCATTAAGTATGTCGACGAAGTTATCCGCCGCAAAGAAGGAAAAGCTGGTAAGGGCGGTAAAAAATAATTAAGGAGTGAACGAAACGTATGGTAAATAAGATTGACAGCAATAAGTCAAGACTTAAAAGGCACAAGAGAGTGCGTAATAAAATTAGCGGTACATCTGAGTGCCCTCGCCTAAATGTTTTTCGCTCTACAAACCATATCTACGCCCAGATCATTGATGATATAGCTGGCAAGACTTTGGTAAGTGCTTCTACTCTCGACAAAGAGATAGAGGGCAAAGGCGGAAATAAAGAGGCAGCACGTAAAGTTGGTTTACTAGTAGCAAAGCGTGCAATAGAAAAAAATATCACAGAAGTTGTTTTTGATCGTGGCGGTTATATTTTCCATGGCCGCGTGAAAGAATTAGCTGAGGGAGCCCGTGAGGGCGGCCTTAAATTCTGATAAAGGAGGGATACTTTTGGCTAGAATTGATGGTTCAACATTAGATTTACAAGAGCGTTTAGTAGCGATCAACCGTGTATCGAAGACGGTTAAAGGTGGACGTATTTTTAAATTTGCAGCACTTATGGTGGTCGGAGACGGCAAAGGTACTGTAGGATTCGGTATAGGTAAAGCCGGGGAAGTTCCTGATGCTATCAGAAAAGGTATTGAGGATGCAAAGAAAAATTTAGTTAAGATTTCTTTGAAAGGTTCTACAATTCCCCATGAAGTTACAGGGAAATTTGGAGCAGGTAGGGTTTTGATGAAACCAGCTGCTCCTGGTACCGGTGTTATAGCTGGTGGTCCTGTTCGTGCAGTGGTAGAAGCTGTGGGTATACGTGATATTCGTACGAAGTCACTTCGTTCTAACAATCCGTGTAACGTAGTACGTGCTACTCTCGAGGGACTAAAGAGTCTTAGAACAGCTGAAGAGGTTGCTTCAGTGCGTGGTAAGACTACAAAAGAAATTTTATAATCAGGGGGTATGGAAAGTGGCAAAATTAAAAGTGAAACTTGTAAAGAGCCTTATCGGACGTGGAGACAAACAAAAGGCTAGTGCAGAGGCACTCGGTCTTCACAAGGTTGGCGATGAAAGAGTTCAACCGGATAATCCCCAAACTCGTGGAAAAATAAATAAAATTTCTCACCTCGTAGAGGTAACAGACATATAAACAAGGAGGTGTGATATAAATGAAACTGGAAAATCTTTCACCAAGTTTAGGATCAAAGAAAACTCCTAAACGTATAGGAAGAGGACATGGTTCAGGACACGGCAAAACTTCTGGTAAAGGACACAAGGGTCAAAAGGCTAGATCAGGAGGCGGAGTTCGTCCTGGATTTGAAGGCGGACAAATGCCACTTCAAAGACGTGTTCCGAAAAGAGGATTTAACAATATTTTTGCAAAAAATATCGTTTCTATAAATGTTGCAGCATTAAATAGATTCGAAGATGGTTCAGTAGTAGATAGCAATATGTTAATTGAGGCAGGCATAGTGAAGAATATTCATGATGGTGTCAAAATTCTTGCGGGCGGAAATCTTGATAAAAAATTGACCGTTAAGGCGAGTGCTTTCTCTGAATCTGCAAAGCAGAAAATAGAAAGCCTTGGAGGAAAGGCTGAGGTGATCTAACATGATTCAAACAATAAGGAATGCATGGAAAGTCCCGGAACTCAGAATGAAAATGCTGTACACTGTACTTATTATAATTGTGTTTAGAATTGGGTCGTGTATTCCTGTTCCGTATTTGGATGCAGGGGCCCTTGCAACTATGGTGAATGCAGGTGAAAGCGGTATAGGAGCATTTTTTAGATTTTCCGATACACTTTCAGGGGGATCCTTACAGAAAGCTACGATATTTGCAATGGGTGTTAACCCATACATCACATCGTCAATTGTTGTGCAGCTTTTGACTGTGGCGATACCAGCCCTTGAGCGCATGTCCAAGGATGGTGAAGAAGGTCGCAAAAAAATGACTGCGCTTACGAGATACGTTACTATTGGACTTGGTATTATACAAGGCTTTGGGCTTTACATGTTCCTTAGAAATTCAGCAAGAGCAGTAAAGGTTACATCAGGTGGAGCAGGCATATTTGTGGCTATAGTTATCATAGCAGTGTTAACGGCGGGTACAGCGTTAATGATGTGGTTTGGTGAGCAAATCAATAAAAAAGGTATTGGTAATGGTATTTCAATTTTATTGTTTGCAGGTATAGTTTCGAGAATGCCAAGTTTCATAGAGACTGTAATTAAATTTTTCATGGCAGCTATCAAAAACCCAGAATCTGAAGGCGTAGGATTTATAATTGCACCGTTGTTTGTTATCATGTTTGTTGCGATAGTCTGGGTGGTTGTGTTCATGAATGACGCAGAGAGAAGAATTCCTGTACAGTATGCAAAGCGTGTTGTAGGCAGAAAAATGTATGGCGGTCAAAGTACCCATATTCCGATTAAAGTTGGACTTACAGGTGTAATGCCTATCATTTTTGCAGGTACTATACTTCAAATGCCAATTATGATAAAAAATTTATTTAGCATAAATGAGGGCTTTTGGGCATCGTTCCTTGGATACTTTGATCCGAGTAAATGGCTTTATCCTGTGTTAGACTTTATATTGATTTTGGCATTTGCATTTTTCTACATGACAATTCAATATAATCCTATTGAAATGTCAAATAATCTACGTCAAAGTAATGGAACAATTCCGGGAATTCGCCCAGGAAAACCAACTTCAGATTTCTTATCGAAAATTTTATCAAAGGTAACTTTAACAGGAGCATTGTTCCTTGCGGTATTATCGATCTTACCGTACCTAATGTCTATAGTTCCAGAATTGAGAGCGTTCAATATCCAAGGTACATCAATGATAATCTTGGTAGGAGTTGCTCTTGAAACAGTAAAACAAATGGAATCTCAGATGATGATGAGACATTATAAAGGATTTCTTGATTAATGAAAAGGTAGATTTCAGGCGTCAAGGGCGTACTTGACCCTGAAGTTTATTTGAAGAAAGGTAAGATATAATGAACGAGACAAATAAAATCGAAGGAGCAATTATATTGCTTGGAGCGCCTGGTTCGGGTAAAGGTACTCAAGCAGAACTTTTAAGCAAGGAGCTTAATATACCAACGATATCTACTGGAAACATGATTAGAAAACAGCTGAAAAGCGGCACTGAACTCGGTAAACGCCTTGAGAGTTACATGTCTGAAGGAAAACTTGTACCGGATGAAGTAATTGTGGAAGTTGTGAAGGAACGTGTTCAGCACGATGACTGTAAAAATGGGTTTATTTTGGATGGTTTTCCAAGAACAATTCCACAAGCCGAGGCTCTGGATAAAATGAAGGTAAAGGTTCATAAGGTAATCGATATAGATGTACCAGATGAAGCTATTATTAAGAGAATGTCTGGGCGCCGTGTTTGTCTTGATTGCGGAGCTACATACCATTTGGAAACGAAAAAACCAAAGGTTGAAGGCGTATGTGATCAATGTTCGAGCACCCTTTCTCAGCGTAAGGATGACAATCAAGAGACTGTTTTGGCAAGACTGGAGGAATATCATAAACAAACAGAACCCTTGAAGGGCTATTATACAACAAAAGGAAATTTATCTAGTGTTGATGGAAATCAACCGTTGGAAAAAGTTTTTGTTTGTGTACTTAAAGTAGTGAGATAAGAGGCGTTTTGTTATGATAGTGTTAAAGACAAAGAGAGAACTTAGCTTAATGAGAGAAGCAGGCCGAATATCTGCAAAAGCGTTGCGAGTAGGCGGTAGGGCAGTTGAACCAGGAGTGAGTACGTACGAGATTGATCAGGAAATTCGTAAGTATATTGAATCCGAGGGTGCAACGCCATCTTTTCTAAATTATGATGGATTTCCAGCAAATTCATGTATATCAGTCAATAACGTTGTTATCCATGGCATACCGAGCAAGAAGTGTATTTTGAAAGAAGGAGACATTGTAAGCATTGATGTAGGAGCGTATGTCGATGGGTTCCATGGCGACAATGCTTTCACATTTGCGTGTGGGGATATCTCCAAAGAGGCTAGAGCACTTTTGGACGCAACTTATGAAAGTTTGTTTGAGGGGATAAAAGTAGCCATTGCCGGTAACAGAATCGGTGATATAGGAAATGCAGTTCAATCGTATGTCGAAGCGCGCAGTTACTCGGTGGTACGTAATTTTGTTGGCCACGGAGTAGGTGCGAGATTACATGAGGACCCGGGAGTTCCGAATTTCGGAACTAAGGGAAGAGGCCCCCGTCTAACACCCGGGATGACTATTGCAATTGAGCCGATGATAAACCTTGGAACGTACGAAGTCGAGGTCTTACCGGATAATTGGACTACGGTTACAAAGGATGGTAAGTTATCAGCGCACTTTGAGCACACTATAGCAATTACAGCTGATGGTCCGGTGATATTGACTTTACCGGAGTAAGAGGTGCCGTACGTGAATGAAATGCAAAAGGGCCTGGTTGTGAAATCACAAGCCGGGAAAGATAAGGGATGTTATTTTGTGGTGATTGGTGTAGAAGGTAATTGTGCACTGGTATGTGACGGTAAACTTCGACCACTGTCCCGACCCAAAAAAAAGAATTTAAAGCATCTTGTTGTAACAAATACGATTTTATTGTGCAGTGAGTATGGTACGAATCGGATGCTTAAAAAAACACTAAGTCGGTTTAAATGAAAAATGTGGTAGGGCGTGACACGTCCGAACCTATATGCTTGGTGAATCAGAGTGAGTGTTTTTGTAATTGCTTGCTGTGATCCCAAGAATCCCCCTTCAAAAAAGGGGAACGTCAAATGTAAGGGGGTTAAGATTATGGCAAAAGAAGACGTTATAGAGGTTGAGGGTAAGGTGCTAGAAGCTTTACCAAATGCAACTTTTAAGGTTGAACTTGAAAATAAACACGTGATTACAGCGCATATTTCGGGGAAACTTAGGATGAACTATATTAAGATTTTGCCAGGAGATAAGGTCACTGTGGAAATGTCTCCATATGACCTGACTAAAGGTCGTATCACTTGGAGGGCCAAGTAATGAAAAATCGATGATTTGTTATTGAATCGGTCATCAAAAATAATCGCGGAGAGGATGAATGTATATGAAAGTTAGACCGTCGGTTAAAAAGATTTGCGAGAAATGCAAGATTATTAAACGTAAGGGAAAAGTTATGGTAATTTGCGAAAATCCGAAACATAAGCAAAGACAAGGTTAATTAGAATAAATTTTTATTGGAGGTGCAAGTATGGCACGTATAGCAGGAGTTGATTTACCTCGCGACAAGAGAATTGAGGTAGGATTATCTTATATTTTTGGCATAGGCCGCAAAACTGCAAGTGATATTCTTAAGGCTACAGGAGTGAATCCTGATACTCGTGTAAGGGATTTGAGTGAGGATGATGTATCAAAGCTTAGGGATTACATTGATGCTCATTGTCGTGTGGAAGGTGATCTTAGAAGAGATATCGCTTTTGATATAAAAAGATTGATTGAAATTGGATGCTATAGAGGAGTTCGTCATAGAAAGGGTTTGCCTGTGAGAGGCCAAAGATCCAAGACAAATGCTCGTACTAGAAAAGGTCCTAGGAAAACTATGGCCAATAAGAAAAAATAAGGAGGGGTTTGTAAATGGCAGTTCAGAAAGCGAAAAAGGGTACAGTTTCACGTAGAAGACGTGAGAGAAAAAATATCGAACGTGGATCAGTGCATATTCAATCCACATTTAATAATACAATCGTTACAATTACAGATGCGAATGGTAATGCTGTTTCTTGGGCGAGTTCAGGAGAATTGGGCTTTAGAGGATCAAGAAAGTCAACACCATTTGCTGCTCAAATGGCAGCGGAAACTGCAGCTAAGGTTGCTATGGAACATGGTATGCGTTCAGTAGAAGTTTTCGTTAAAGGTCCTGGTTCGGGACGTGAGGCAGCTATCAGAGCATTGCAGGGGGCAGGTTTGGAAGTTAGCATGATTAAGGATGTTACTCCGATTCCTCACAATGGTTGCCGTCCGCCAAAAAGAAGACGTGTTTAATTTGATTTTTTAGGAGGTGTATTTATACAATGGCAAGATATACAGGTGCAGTGTGTAGACTCTGCAGAAGAGAAGGACAAAAACTCTTTTTAAAGGGTGATAGATGTTATACAGATAAATGCGCAATTTCTCGTAGATCATATGCTCCGGGTCAACATGGTCAAGGTCGTAAGAAGGTTTCCGAGTATGGACTACAACTTCGCGCAAAACAAACTACTAGGCGTTATTATGGTGTGCTTGAAGGTCAATTTAGACATTATTATGAATTGGCTGAAAAGAGAGAGGGTAAAACTGGTGAGGTTTTGCTTGCATTACTCGAATCAAGGCTTGATAATGTGATTTATCGGTTAGGGTTTGCTAGCTCGAGAGCTGAAGCAAGACAACTTGTTGTGCATGGACATTTTACTGTGAATGGAAGAAGAGTTAATATTCCTTCATACCTTACAAAGGTTGGAGATGTGATTTCTATTGCTGAGAAAAGTAGAAATAGTGATAAAATAAAAGGTGTTCTCGAAGCAACTGCAGCTCACGTGATTCCGAAATGGATTGATCTTGATAGGGGAACTCTCGAGGCTAAAATCGTAGCAGTTCCGGAACGTGAAGATATTGATCTTCCTGTTGAAGAAACTCTTATCGTTGAGTTGTACTCCAAATAATAATACTTATTGGCTGTGTCTCGAAATTTATTTATGCCATAAATATTTTAAGGAGGATGCTTAATGACAGAAATAGATAAACCACAGATCGAAACAGAAGAATTAACCGAAGACGGTAGATATGGTAAGTTTGTAATTGAACCACTTGAACGTGGTTTTGGTAATACTTTAGGTAACAGTTTAAGGAGAGTTTTACTTTCGTCTTTGCCTGGTGTGGCAGTTAACTCTGTTAAAATTGATGGAGTTTTACATGAATTCTCAACTATTCCAGGGATTAAAGAGGATGTCGCAGAGATTATACTTAATTTAAAAGGCCTTACGGCAACAATTGAGGGGTCTGGGACAAAAACACTTGAAATACATGCAAAAGGCCCTTGTGAAGTTACAGCTGCGTCAATTCAGTGCGATAGTGAAGTGACGATTTTAAATCCGGAACTGCATATTGCTACGTTGGATGATGATGCTGACTTATCTATGGAAATTAATATAGATAAAGGCCGTGGGTATGTACAGGCAAGTCACGAAAGATTAGGTGCTTCTTCTGATGTAGTAGGAATGTTGCCAGTTGACTCTATTTACACTCCTGTGTTGAAAGTAAATTATTTTGTAGAAAACACGAGAGTTGGTCAAATTACAGACTATGATAAATTGACTATTGAGGTGTGGACAAACGGAGTTATTAATGCTCGTGAAGCAATTGCGTTCTCAGGAAGTATACTTATTGAACATTTGCAATTGTTTGTAGCTTTGTCTGATGCTGAGTATAGCAAAGAGGAAATAATCCCTGATAAGGAAGAATCAAAAGAAGATAAAATTTTGGATCTTACTATTGAGGAATTGGATTTGTCTGTACGTTCGTTTAATTGTCTGAAGAGAGCTGGCATTAATACGGTCCATGATTTGATCGGCAAAACTGAAGAGGATATGATGAAGGTGAGAAACCTTGGAAGAAAATCTTTAGAGGAAGTTTTGCATAAGATAGATTCTTTAGGATTGAAACTTACTAAGACCGAAGAATAATAGTTTTTATAAAGGAGTGAATATTGACATGTCTGGAACGAGAAAATTAGGTCGCGCAACATCTCATAGATTAGCTATGTTGAGGGCAATGGTGACCTTTCTTTTAGAAAATGGTAGAATTGAGACGACTTTAGCTAGAGCTAAGGAAGTTCAGTCTAAAACCGAAAAGATGATCACACTTGCTAAAGAAGATAGTCTTCATAATAAAAGGTTAGCTTTAGCTTTTATCACAAAAAAAAGTGTGGTTAAAAAGCTTTTTGACGAAATTGCACCAAAGTATAGTAATGTAAATGGTGGGTATACTCGTATTACAAAGCTTGGACCTCGTCGCGGGGATGCAGCTGAAATGGCTATCATTGAATTAATTCCGCAAGAGGAAAAGTAAATATATATAATTTTTAGCGCCATGTGTTCCTGTTTATGGGATATGGCGTTTTTTATAAATTTATTAAGATTTGAATAGGGGCTGTAACAAAACGAGTTTAAAAATCGAATTGATTACAGCCCTATTTTTCCGAGTCTTTATTTAATTTTTAGCATCATACCATGTTTTTCCGATACCGACATCTACAGTTAGTGGGATTTTAAGTTTTGCAGCAGATTGCATTTCATTTTGAACGATGTGTTTTACTGTATCAGCGTACATTTCTGGAGTTTCGACTATAACTTCATCATGAATTTGTAATATGATATGTGCTTCGGGACAGTGTTTTATAAGTTGGTTTTGGATTTTGACCATAGCAATTTTAATAATATCAGCGGCAGTACCTTGGATTGGCATATTTTTTGCTACGCGTTCACCGAATGACCTTAAATTAAAGTTAGATGCATTTAGTTCTGGGAGGTATCGTCTACGGTGAAACATGGTTTCAGCGAAACCTTTTTCTTTAGCACTTTGGACAGAGTTTTCTAAGTATTTCTTTACGCCACTGTAATGTTTGAAATAATCATCAATATATATTTGTGCTTCTCGCCGCGTTACGCCGATATCCTTGGCGAGAGAAAAAGCGCCGATTCCATATACAATGCCAAAGTTAACGGCTTTTGCTCTGGTGCGCATGATTGGGGTAACCATTTGGAGAGGTACATGAAATACGTTTGAGGCAGTGATTGCGTGGATATCCTCCTCATGAATAAATGCATCGATCATATTTTTGTCATTCGCAATGCACGCCAAAAGCCTGAGTTCAATTTGAGAATAATCTGCATCTACTAGCACGTATCCATCCTTTGCCTTGAAGAATTTTCGCATTTCACGGCCGAGATCTGTGCGTACAGGGATGTTTTGAAGATTTGGGTCAGCAGAGCTTATTCGTCCGGTTCTAGTCTCGGTTTGATTAAATCGAGAGTGTACACGTCCATCGGTGTTTACTACTTTTAGGAGGGCATCACAATATGTGGACTTTAGTTTGGTTAGAGAACGGTATGATAGAATTTTTTCAACTACTGGATAGATGTACCGAAGCCCTTCCAAAACATCTGCACTGGTTGAATATCCTGTTTTGGTTTTACGTGATGCAGGTATACCCATTTTTTCGAAAAGTGCTTCACCTAGTTGTTTAGGTGAATTGATGTTGAATTCATATCCAACTTCATTGTGAATTTCATGTTGTAGGGTTTCGGATCTTTTTTGGAGCATTTCACCGTATTTTAGTATGCCTTCATCATCTACTTGAAACCCAACGTGTTCCATATGTGCAAGTACTTTTGCAAATGGGATTTCGATTTGTTGTAAAAGATCCATTTGATTATACTCTTGGATTTTTTTTGTCATTGTTTCCACAAGTTCCACAAATGAATGAGATTGATATGTGTTTAGCAATTTTTCAGGGGAGTATTCTGTTTCATTAGGGTCTAATAGATATGCAGCAAGTTCCACACCGAAAGTGATATTGTTTATATTGATGTTGTGTTTCAGTGCGAAGGAAAAGATGTGCTTGCAGTTATATGCGGAAATTTTTGAATTTTGGTCAGAAATTAAGGTTAATATCTCAGTGGAGTCATTAAGAGAATATATGTTACCATTAATTGAAAATGTATTTTCATCAAAGAGTGCAGTGTTTGGCAACTTAGAGGATTGTAATCCCATACGTTCGATAAGTGAAAAGAATTCAAGTTCTTTCATGAGGTCGACAGCTTTAGCATTTGGTTCAGATTTACTGTATGATTCAAGGTTTGTGTCAATAGGGACATCTGTACGGATTGTGCCAAGCATGCGGCTTGTGTATGCGCTTTCTTTGCCGGAGATTAGTTTTTTTCGTATACCATCTTTTATGTCCTTTGAATCTATGTTTTTATATACATTATCAAGTGTACCAAATTTTTTTATTAGTTCAGATGCACCCTTTTCTCCAATACCAGGGACGCCAGGTATATTGTCAGATGTATCTCCTTGGATTGCTTTAATTTCAATTAATTGTTTTGGGGATACCCCGTATGTTTCCTTGATCATTTTGGGGTCATATAGTGTGGTGATAGTCTTTCCAAATTTAGTGGAGGCTATACGGACATTTACACTATCTGATACTAGTTGTAAGCTATCGCGATCACCTGTTGCAATTACACATTCGTTATGTGTATCGGTGCAATGTTTAGCTAATGTTCCGAGGATGTCGTCAGCTTCAAATCCTTCAATTTCCACTAATTTGTATCCGAGGAGTTGTAGAAGGTTTTTCAGAACGGGGAATTGTTGGGCAAGTTCATCTGGCATACCTTTGCGTTTGGCTTTGTACTGGGGGTATGCTCGATGACGAAAAGTTGGAGCTTTTACGTCAAAAGCGATTGCAATTTTGTCAGGGGATGTGTCATCAAGAATTTTATTTAGCATGGTGAGAAATCCGTAAATTGCATTGGTGTATTGTCCAGTTTTTGTGCTGAGCAATTTTATGCCGTAGAAAGCGCGGTTAAATATACTGTTTCCATCTATAACTAGTAGTTTCAAAAGTTATCACTCCATTTTTATTACTTAATTC